>Ga0308168_1000455_pt1 | contig 49731 bp, 49 predicted proteins | sample PhyCR2_FD_202133 | JGI IMG/M metagenome (GOLD analysis project Ga0308168, IMG submission 202133) | Phyllosphere microbial communities from UC Gill Tract Community Farm, Albany, California, United States - DLSLRC.R2 | ecosystem: Host-associated > Plants > Phyllosphere > Unclassified | place: USA...
CACAAAAAAGGATTTATTGCAGCAACGGACGTTGATTGATCAACTGCGCACGCAAAATAGTCTCTCTCCTCAGAACGCTGCCAAACTCGGCCAAAGTATTGCAAGCTCGTGGGAACGATCGGCTTCTGCCGCGATTCCTAAAGAGCGTTTTGCGGCTCCCTTAGTCGAGAAAAAAACTGCTTCACAAAATGCTTTAGATATGGCTTTAAGCCAATGTGCCGACGATTTACGTCATATTGCAGAGCAATCTTCAATGGTAATTGCTGTCGGTGATATCGGCAGTACGATTATCTGGACGGCACCAAGTGCACAAATGCAAAGTGCTGCTGAGCGTGTACATTTTGTACAAGGTGGTCAATGGCGTGAAGAATTTGTTGGTACGAATGCCTTGGCTTTATCTTTAAAAACTCAACAATCAAGCTGTGTTTTTTCAAACGAACATTACATGGAGTCGATTCATGATTGGGTGTGTTATGCCGCACCGATTATCGATCCATACTCAAAACAAACGCTAGGTGTTGTTGATTTATCAACCACATGGAAGAACCATAATAGTTTAGGAATTCTGGCTGCTGAACGTTGTGCATCCATTATTCAATCTGCTTTGCTAGAGCAGCAGCGTCAGCAGTTACATATTCGTGCTTTTTCGACGCCACAAGTTAAATTTAACGGCAAAAGTCTGTTATTAACGCCGCGTCAAATTGAAATTTTGACCATATTGGCACTATGTCCGCATGGTTTAACTTTAGAGCATCTTTATCAGGCGCTCTATGGCGAACGTAAAGTCAGTATGGGTACGCTTAAAGCTGAAATGTCTCAACTACGAGATATTTTGGGTGGTTTACTTGGTTCACGTCCATATCGTTTGCTGGTGCATGTTGAAGCCGATTTTTTACAAGCTGAACAAGCGCTCGATGCGGGATATGCAGCCTCGGCTTTGCAGCTTTACACAGGTGTATTTCTGGCAAAAACTGAAAGTCCATTTTTATGCGCATGGCGCGATTGCCTTGAGTCACGCTTGAGCGATGCAATTTTTAAAACCCAAGAAACAGATTTACTGTTAAAGCATCTAGCTCATTTCCCTGAAGCAATTGATGCGGTAGAACGCCTTATGGAGCTCTTACCAAGTGAACATCCTGCGCATCAACTGCTGGTGAAATACCTTGACTCACCTAAGCTTAGTTAAGTAATTTTTTGATCCAGCCACTGGAACAATTGTTGATAGACTTGTTCTCGTACTGGCTGGGCCGAAAGGACTAAGTCATGCAATCCATTGTGAATAGAGACAACCGAGACATCGCCTTTAATTTTTTTACCATGTTTCTCAATATCTTTAACATCTAAAATTACGTCACTTTGAGTCGCATCTATTCCCCATTTACGTGGATTTTTTGTTTGGTGCGAATGCATAATCAGGGCGGGAACGTTCAGTTTAACCCCACGGTGAATCTCTTTTTGTGCCGTATGAATCGCATGTACAAAGCTGAGTTGAACTGTAGGGGCAGAGGTCGGTTTCCAGTCAAGATTGAACTCCCATTCACCTTTGAGCTGCTTATGAAGGCTAGTGGTGTACCATTTGTTTAATTGGCTTGGAAATTTAACTTTTGGTAGATATTTTCCTACTCGACTGAGCATTGGAATACCAAACTTCTTTTCGACTAAGCTTAAATTAAAATCGTAAAATGGACTATTTGCCCATAGCGCTTTAATAAGAGGATGATCTGGATGATGGGCAGCATAAAGTGTTGCTGTCAAACCACCAGTTGAATGCCCTGCGAGTAAGACTTGGGTGTGCTGTTCTTTGCCAATAATCTCTAATGCTTGAGTAATTTCGGCGTCGTATTCATTTAAATCAAGCACATTATAGAAAATTTGATGAGGTAGCTTTGAGCGGCCATATTTTCTTAAATCAAGTGCATAGAAGTCGTAACCATGAGCATTGAATTGCTCAGCCATTTCGGTTTGAAAGAAATAATCTAAAAAACCATGAATATACAGCACGGCTTTTTGAGTAGATTGAGCAGCTTTTTTACGCACTAAGGTGGCTACAACTTTCCCTTCATAATCATCAGGAAAACTAAGTGTGAGCTGTTCGTAACCCGTGCCTAAAATATCTGGAACATAAGTTTGATTAGCTGAAGATGTATTCATTTTTATCGAGCTATTGTAATTAAGACATGCTGAGTATCCTTCAATGAAATGGGCGAATTGTCAATCAGGTTTAGAGAAGGTTGGAGTATAGGTTCTAAAAAAAGGGAATACCGCTGGAGCTAAGTATTCCCCAAAAAAGTAAGTCAACGGTCGGAGGGATTTGACTTACTAGAGGGATATGCCATTACATCAGTATTAAAGTGCTGCTTTGAAAATCTCCACAACTTGCGCATGATTTGCTTTACGAGGGTTGGTGAGCATACATGCATCTTTTTGAGCATTATCTGCCATCACTGCAAGGTCTTCAGTTTTTACACCAAGCTCGGTTAAACCAGATGGAATACCAATTGATGAAGACAGTTTGCGAATGGCATCAATTGCGGCATAGGCAGCTTCCATCACTGTTAATCCGTGAGTTCTTACACCCATTAACTCTGCGATTTTTGCGTAGCGATCTGGGCAAGCAATTAAGTTAAATTCACAGACGTGTGGTAACAAGATGGCATTACATACACCGTGAGGTAGGTTGTAGAAACCGCCTAACTGGTGCGCCATTGCGTGAACATAACCTAAAGATGCGTTGTTAAATGCCATGCCAGCCAAGTACTGTGCATAGCTCATCGCATCACGCGCTTCGATATTTTCGCCATTTGCAACAGCAGGTTGGAGCCACTGGCTAATCATGGTGATGGCTTTTTCTGCACAGGCATCAGTAATTGGGTTTGCCGCCGTAGAAACATATGCCTCAACTGCATGGGTTAATGCATCCATACCTGTTGCAGCGGTTAAACCAGCCGGTTTTGCAATCATGAGTTTCGGGTCATCGATCGCAATAAGTGGGGTACAACGCCAGTCGACAATCGCCATTTTTACGTGAGTATCTGTATTGGTGATAATACAGAAACGAGTCATTTCAGATGCCGTACCAGCTGTGGTGTTCACTGCAATCAATGGCGTCATCGGTACTTTGCTTTTATCGATGCCTTCGTAGTCACGAATATGTCCACCACCAGCAGTGACTAAACCAATCCCTTTTGCACAGTCGTGAGATGAACCGCCACCTAGAGAGACAATAAAGTCACAGCCATTTTCGTTATAGGCATTAACACCGTTGTGAACATTAATATCGGTTGGGTTAGGTTCTGCGCCTGGGAATATATGGCTTGCAACGCCTGCTTCAGTTAAATAATTTGCGATAAGATCTGCAACACCAAATTTAAATAAGCCTTCATCGGTCACAATTAATGCTTTTTTTGCGCCGAGGTTTTGTGCCTTTGTACCAATTTCTTTAGCACATCCTGGTCCAAAGAGAGATACGCATGGAATATAAAAACCGTTTGTTTGATCTGCAATATTTTTAAAAGCCATGGAGTGATTCCTTCTTCCATAAATCCATTGTTTGTTATTACAGGTGAGCCTCACCATGGCCTTAGTATTGTGATGTGAAGTTTATTTTCCTACCTACCAAAAACCTACCAAATATTATTTTGCTTTTAATTTTTGATTTATAAGTACTTTTTAGAAAGTTTGGCACATTCATTTAATTTTTTCAGGAAAATCGTTAAGCTATGGGCTGTTGAAGATGTACATATGAGATTATGAAACAGGAAACTGCGCTTAAACTGCTTAAAGCAGGTGAAAATGTCTTTTTAACCGGTTCGGCTGGTGCAGGGAAAACCTATACACTTAATCAGTACATCCAATACTTAAAAGCACGTAAAGTGCCTGTGGCAATTACGGCATCTACAGGTATTGCAGCAACACATATGAACGGTATGACCATTCATACATGGGCTGGCATTGGTATTAAAGATCTGTTAACTGATGACGATCTAAAACGCATGAAAGAGCGTAAATATCTCAAGGAACACCTTGAAAATGCGCAAGTTCTTGTAATTGATGAAATCTCGATGCTACATGCGAAGCAGCTCAATCTGGTCAATCAAGTCTTAAAATATTTTAAAGAAAGCGATGAAGCATTTGGCGGTATTCAAGTCATTGTGGCTGGAGATTTCTTCCAGTTACCGCCTGTAGGACGTAATGGTGAAGCCAACCGTGATAAGTTCTGTTTTATGTCAGATGCATGGGTCGAAGCCAAATTCCGCGTATGTTATTTAACAGAACAACACCGTCAAGATGATGAAATTCTGAACCAGATTTTAAACGCTATTCGCGCGCAAAATATTCAACCCGATCATTTGCAAGCACTGCGTCAATCACGCGCGCACGATATTGGTGAGACCTTTACTCGTCTTTATACACACAATATGGATGTCGACAATATCAATTATCAGCACCTAAATGAAATTGATAATGAAGGGCATCAATTCAATGCTGTTTTAGATGGTAATGAAAAATTATTAGAAACTTTAAAATCTTCAGTACGTGCGCCAGAAGAACTCACACTTAAAAAGCATGCCAAAGTCATGTTTGTAAAAAATAACTTTGATATGGGCTATATCAACGGAAGTTTGGGTGAAGTCATCGGCTTTGAGGAAGATGATGAAAATGGCTTACTGCCGAAAGTAAAACTGACTGATGGCACAACATTATTAGTTGCCCCTGAAACGTGGTCAGTCGAAAACGAAGCAGGTAAAGTGATTGCAAGTTTTCAGCAAATTCCGCTTCGTTTAGCGTGGGCGATTACTATTCATAAAAGCCAAGGGATGACTTTAGAAGCCGCTGAAATTAACCTCATGAATACCTTTGAAAAAGGTCAGGGTTATGTTGCATTGTCGCGCTTAAAATCTTTAACTGGGTTAAAGCTATTAGGGATTAACGAGCAAGCTTTAGAGTTAGATAGTTTAGCTGTAAAAGCGGATCGTCGTTTCCAAGAACTTTCAAAAGAGGCCGAAGAAAACTTTGCAGATGTAGATTTAACGGCTCAGCATAAAGCGTTTATTCGTCACTGTGGTGGCACCTTGAATGAAACCGAGATTTCTCGTAATGAGAAGAAACTCGCAAAAGGTGGCAAGCAAAATTACGCTACGGCAACGCTAGACGAGACACGTGTTTTGTTTGAAGAAGGCTATGAGATTGAAGACATCGCGCATGAACGTGGTTTAACCCCAGCGACGATTATTAATCACTTGGCTCGACTTCATAAAGAGCAAAAGCTAGATATTTCGGTTGCTCATCCGGGTGAAGAGGTGGTCGAAGAAATTCGTAAAATTTATAAGAAGCTGAAAAAGCGCCAAAATCCAGATCATTTTTCTGATGATGGTTCGATTAAACTAAGACCAATTGTTGAAGCAACCAGCCCTCGAATGGGATATGATCAGGTTCGATTAGCTTTATTATTTATTGAGTAAAGTTTAATTCGCTTAATGACTTATTATATAAATTGAGGTGGCTATGCCGCACGTTGTAGTTGATTATTCAGAAAATTTAACTGGATTAAACGCAAAACAATTACTTGAAGAAATTAATACCACACTGATTGAAACAGAGCTATTTAGTCCAGAAGACATTAAAAGCCGTGCGCGTAAAGATGATGTTTTCCTCATAGGTTTGGGAGCGGAACAGGCTTATATTCATGCAAAGGTCTATATTTTGTCGGGAAGAACGGCTGAACAAAAACAGCTTATGGGTGAGCAGTTATTAGCGGCGCTTAGTAATAAAAAATATCTACAACCAGAGTTTCATAAAGAAATTCAATTGTGCGTTGAGCTTGTCGATATGCCAAGAGAAGATTATTTCAAGCAAGTTGTATAACACCAAAAAGCGCAATTTCGATCAAGAATAGAGATCAGCACTATGTAAAAGTAGACTGATCTTATTACAGATATCTACTTACTTTTAAAGTGAGTCTAGCGTGATACAAGTATAACCTAGATTATGCCTGTATCTCTAAAAGCTTAATATCTGCATATTGCTCAATCAAGTTGTCATCTAGCATATGGATATAATCCATAAAGATGGTGCTAAAACTTCCCATAGTTTGGGCTTGATTTGCAGCGAGTTTACCCGCAATCGCAAAATGAACATGAGCTGAAAGAGCAGCAATGGTTGGCGTCGTTACAGCACTATATGCTGCGATTAACGCACCCAAAGCGCAGCCTGTTGCTGTGATTTTTGGTTGTAAAGGACTTCCGCCGTTCACTTGAATAACGACGTCTAATTCTTTAGATAAAATATAATCTGACTCACCTGAAATAGCGATACAGTCCGCATGTGCTAATAGTGTATAAGCCTGTTGATAGGCTTGATCACTACTTAGAGTACTATCGACACCTTTAGATTGAACTTGGTTGCCTGCAAGTGTACTAATTTCTGAAGCATTACCACGAATAATGCTTGGCTTGAACTGTAAAAGCTCGTCTGTCATTTGACTACGCCAAGCTAAAATTGGTCCATAGCCGACTGGATCAAGCACCCATGGAATGTTATTAAGCTGTGCTGTTTTTGCAGAGATTTGCATGGCCTGCATTTGCTCTGAAGTCGGGGTGCCTAAATTGATACTTAAAGCCGATGAAATTTTGGTAAAACTTTCTGCTTCATAAGGATTATCAATCATGGCAGGTGAAGCACCAGAAGCAAGTAAGACATTGGCTGTATAGTTGGCTGCAACGCTATTAGTAATGCATTGCACAAGAGGCGTTTTTGCCTGCATGTTTTGCCAAGCGTCAATTACCTGCTCAATCAAAGTCGATGCTGATGTCATGTTATTATCCTTATTAAGCCAAAGTGATTGTAGATTTAGTGAGTAAAATAATGATCTTGATGCTTACATCTTTGACAAATCAAAGAAACATAATCTGCTGCATCATAATCAACACTTAAATCATTTGAACCACAATGCATACAGCGTTTAACTGAATAAAAGTTTAATCGAGGTTCAATTTTCCGCCATGCTTTCCAGACAGGTTGTACAAAGATCTGTTCGTCGTAACCTAAGAAGCGGTTAAGTAAAATATAACTCATTTTACTGTAGGGAATATTGTGAGGGCGAGGCAACATTGAGGTTTCCCACTTTTCAGCTAAGGCTCTCTCGCGATATTGCTCTAAGGTTTTCTTTAACAAATTGGTATTAATAAATTTTTCATTACGCGGCTGTAGGGCTTTCTGTTTATAAAGATACTCAAGTGCGGTTTGAATTAAATAATAAATCTGACCAATTGCCAATGAATCCATTAAACGATAGCAAAAAGTTTGAAAATTAGAGCTTCCTGCAATTTGAATGCCCCAAGTTCGGCAATAGAACTGCATAAACTGAATAATCTCTTGATAGAGCACCTGAAAAAGTACATCTTTTACTTCATCGGCACTACGAAACGGAATACCAAGACTTAAATTTTCATAAAACCAGTAGCGTAGTTGCTGGGCTACACTAAATAAACTTGGGTCACTATAACCGTCCAAGCGAATGTTTAAATAAAAGCACTGAGGTTCATCAGCTTGATCTTGGGCGTTTAAAATTCCATCTTTATGGAGTTGCTTAATCAGATAGTTTTGAAACATCCAGTTCGGAGTAATGTGATGGTATTTAATTTGGTCCCAGTGAATGTATTCATCATGAGCAACATCGTCTCGTGCATAATCGTCGAGCAGGCTGAGTAAAAAAAGTTTATGCAAAAAACTAAGTTGTTCCAAACTACGTTGTGGTTGCTCTTTTGACTTGAACTGGCGTTGTTCTTGTAGGCGTGTTTGCTGTAAAAGCTTTTTTCGTTGTTTTGTGCATGTCTCACAATGACAAGTCATTTTCGTATCTTTAAATACACGGTGCTGACAATGACTGCATTCATGAAACTGGATGTCTTGTTCAAATTGCTCGGCATCTACCCAGTACATTGAAGCTTGGCAGAGAGGACAATGGCTACTTTCATCTAGCTGTTTCTGTAGAATTTGTAAGACCATTTCGCTCCGAATGCATAAATTAGTAAGGATAGAGCTATTATACACAGCCGCATTGCCGATAGCTGAGATTGTCTTTTTGTTTGGTGCAAAAATAGAAAACCTAAAGTCTTGTCTTAACTTTAGGTTTTCATAAGGGTTTAAAAATTAAAATTAAACAGGGCACGGCAAGCTCTCATCATTCTGTCCGAGCTTTTTGGCATTGATAAGTGCCTGCACTTTTTTACTTGGTAATTTTACTTTACCTAAAGCATCATAAGTATTAACGATAGAGGTCACCTCCTGAGCTGTAATAGAAATACCTTCCGCAGATAAAAATACTGCAATCACATGGTGATCGAGACCTGCTGCGTTTAGATCATGAATCGCTTTAATATTTTCTAAACGATGAAAATGTGCTTTTAATTCCATACTGACACCTCTTGTTCTGATTGAAATATTTATATTGGTGTATTAATGAAGGCAAGAACCATGCCCAAAATGTAAGCTGACTCTAAAAAATGTTAAAAGCTGAAGTTGTTTTATTTTTATTGTATAGATTGATTATATAAGCAACGATTATCGTAAATTTGGTCTAATCTGTGCTAATAAAAGACGATTCTAATTTGAAATGTATAAATGAAGTCCCATTAATTTTATAAAGGTAAACAAACACGGTATGTATGAATGTGTATGATCAAGTTCATAAAATTCGTACTACGGTTTCCGAAAAGTATATAAGGAATAAAGATGAATATTGCGGCACAGCCTCCAGTTCAGGCAGATCAAACAATTTATTTAAAAGATTATCAAAAACCTTCGTTCTTGGTTGAATCCATTAATCTTGATATTCAAGTATATGACGACAAAACAATTGTTGATTCAACATTAGTCATGAAGCGTCAAACTGCTGGAGATTTGGTGTTATTGGGCCGTGATCTTGAGTTGCAGTCTATTCAGCTCAATGGTCAAGATCTTACTCCTGCACAATATTCACTCGACAGTGAACAACTGGTGATCACTGATGCACCAGATGAAGTCATTTTACAAACTCAAGTCATTATTCACCCTGAAACCAACACTCAGCTTGAAGGTTTATATAAAGCAGATGAGTTGTTTGTAACCCAGAATGAACCTGAAGGCTTCCGTAAAATCACGTTCTATCCAGACCGTCCAGATGTACTTTCAGTCTTTACGACACGTGTAGAAGCAGACAAAAAATATCCAGTGTTACTTGCCAATGGTAATTTGCTTGAAACAGGTGAGGTAGGTGAAAACCGTCACTTTGCGATCTGGCAAGACCCGACTAAAAAACCAAGCTATTTGTTTGCTTGTGTTATTGGTGATTTAGCTGTTCTTAAAGACCGCTATACGACGTCTGAAGGACGTGATGTTGCTCTAGAAATCTATGCAATCGAGAAAGACATTCCAAAATGCCATATCGCGATGGAAGCATTAAAGCATTCAATGCGTTGGGATGAAGAACACTACGGCCGTGCTTATGACCTCGACAACTATATGATTGTTGCGGTGAGCCAGTTCAACATGGGTGCAATGGAAAATAAAGGTTTAAACATCTTTAATACTTCATGTGTGCTTGCTGATGAAGAATATACGACTGATGCAGCAATTATGCGTGTGCAGTCTGTGATTGCCCATGAATATTTCCATAACTGGACAGGGAACCGTATTACTTGCCGTGACTGGTTCCAGCTATGCTTAAAAGAAGGTTTAACGGTTTTCCGTGACCAGTCTTTCTCGGAAGATTTACAATCTGCTGCGGTTCAACGTATTGATGATGTCGCTGTACTTAAATCGCATCAATTCCCTGAAGATGCTGGTCCATTGTCGCATCCACCACGTCCAGATCACTTTGTAGAAATTAATAACTTCTATACAGCGACTGTTTATGAAAAAGGTGCGGAAATTAACCGCATGATGTCTACTTTGTTAGGCAAAGAAAAATACCGTAAGGGAACAGACGAATACTTCCGCCGTCATGATGGACAAGCCGTAACTGTAGAAGACTGGGTTGCTGCATTATCTGCAGGTTCAGGTGTCGATTTATCTGCATTCTTAACTTGGTACAACCAACCAGGTACACCAAAGCTTGAAGCAAAGGGTGAATATGATGCAGCGGCACAAACATACCGTTTAAGCTTTAAACAAAGCCTAAAAGCACATCCTAAATATCCAAACTTAAAAGCTGTTCCAATTCCTGTGGCTTTAGCGCTATTTAATGCTAAAACAGGCGAGCAATATACATTACACAGTGACAGCTTATTCGTAAATGATGTTAAAGATGGTGTGTACTTGTTTGATCAAGACGAAGCAACAATTGAATTCACAGGTGTGACTGAGCAACCAGTTGTGTCATTGCTGCGTAATTTCTCTGCGCCTGTAAATCTGGTATTTGATTACAGTGATGAAGAATTAGCATTCTTAATTCAACATGAAACAAACGGCTTTAACCAATGGCAAGCAACACAAACCTTGCTCGAGCGTATTTTGCTAGAAGACCATTCTGCAGATGCGTACATTCAAGCTATTCAAAGCACTTTGCCGGAGTTGGTTGGCCGTGATCCACTTTTAGCATCACGTTTGTTTGATGTACCAAGTGAAGGTTATTTGGGTAGCCGTATTGATCAGAACTATGCACCAGCAGATATTCATGTAAAACGTGAAGCCTTGCTTAATCGTTTAGCACAAGAGTTGGGTTCATTCTGGAAAGATACTTATCTTACCCTTGACCCAGACTTGCAAAAAGAATTCTCGTTAGCCATGGGCGTTCGTGCATTAAAGAATATCATGCTCATGATGATGGCTCGTCAAGGCGATCAAACTGCATTTGAATTAGCACATGTCCAATATCAAAACACAGGCAATATGTCTGAGCGTTTAGGTGCGCTACGTGTATTAGTTTGGCAAAATGCACCTCAAGCTCAAGCTGCCCTAGCTGATTTCTATGACCGTTTTAAAGATGAAGCATTGTCTTTAGATCAATGGTTTATGATTCAGGCAGCAAATCCAAATGCCACTGTTGAGACGATTGAATATCTTACTCAGCATCCTGATTATGACCTCACGACGCCAAACCGTATTCGCGCCGTAAGTGGGGGCTTGTCAAATAACCCTGAAAATACTTGGGGCTTTGGTGTCGCTCACTTTATTAACCTTGCACAATATCTAGATGAAAAGAACCCAATTTTAGGTTCGCGTCTATTACAGGTATTGTCACGTTGGTATACGCTTGCCGAGCCTCAGCGCACTCAAGTGCAACAGGCTTTACAAGCGTTGCAGCCTAAAGTGAAATCTAAAAACGTTTCTGAAACTTTAAATAGCATGCTGAGCGTTTAATTATTTAAACTTACTAAATAAAGGTCTCTTAAGAGGCCTTTATTTTTTTATATCTCATAGCTATTCAATATTTAAAATAAACAAAACTATCTTTGTCATAGTTCATCTGTAGATCAAGTTTTATCATTTTATTTTTATATAAATTATAATCTTTAATAGTTTTTTGAAGATGCACTTTTAAGAAATAATATAAAATGAAAATTAAAGAGATAAATAATATAAAAAATAAATTGGCTCTAGGAAATTATCTAATTTTTTAAAGTTAGCTAAATTTTGAAATATTTATTTAAATTTATCTTAATATTTTTTCTAGTGTTTTTATTAAAATTATTTAAATCAAATATTTATATTTTGTAAATATTGTTTTTTTGTATCCGTAAGATAGGTTTAGGTAAATTTGTTTTATTGTTTAGAAATTAAAATAATAACGTGAACATGCATTTTATTTATTTTTATGTATTATGTTGGAAAGTAGGATAAAAAAATAAGCTTTAAAAGAGCAGTCAAATAAAAATGATTGTAAGAATAAGGGTTAAATTTTTTATATCTATTAATTCGACAATTTAGTTTAAAAGGTTTTGGCCATGAAAAAGACTTTTATTTATTTATCAGCAGTTGTTGCAGGAGTATTTTTTCTCAATGCGGCAAATGCAGCTACAGCAACAGGTACATTAACTGTTAGAGCAACAGTAACGAATAGTTGTGTATTGAATACCTCTGCAACTGGCACGACAACAAATGCCGTTTTAGATTTTGGTACATTAAGTTCACTTGCTGGCAATGTTGATGCAGATACCACAACGACTGGTGGTACCTCAATTAAAGTCCTTTGTAATAATACTGTGCCATGGACTTTGTCATTTGATGGTGGTCAGAATGTTTTATCAACCCAACGTCGCATGATCGGTGGGGCGACTAGCAATGAATATATTCCTTACAACCTTTTCTCTGACACAGGACGTGCCACAGCAATTGGTATTGCAACGACAGCCTACAGTGGAACCGGAACGGGTAATGTTCAAACTGTAAATGTGTATGGTCGTATTCCTGCAGGAACAACTTTACCAAGTGCTGGTAGCTATGTTGACAGTGTGACTGTCACGGTAACTTATTAATTTGCATAAATTAGAATTACGTTAGCCCTTTTGAAAGGGCTAATACATTAAAAAAGTTATATTTGAGCAAATCATGAAAAAAAATATTTTTATTATTACGGGATTATTCTTATCTTTATCTAGCTCTATTAACGCCGCAACAATCCGTCTTTCGCCTGTAAATGTAGAAATATTAAGTAATCAAAATGCTGCTTCAATTAGTTTATATAACCAGTCAAATGAAAGTGCTGATTTGCAGGTGCGTGTATTTGAATGGAGACAAAATGCTGGTCAAGATCAGTTAATCCCTACGGATGAAATTGTAGTTAGTCCACCATTTTTAAAACTACAACCTAGTGACTCTTATAACTTACGGGTAGTTAGAATTAACCCAGAACCTATTTCTGGTGAAAAAACTTATCGTATTATTATTGATGAGTTACCCAAACCAATTGATAGCCGTAAAGCAGCTCAGGGAGTAAATGTATTACTTCGCTCATCATTACCTGTATTTGTAGTAAATAAAGATGCGATTACCAAACTGAGTTGGAAAATTGATGTTAACCAGAACACACCTTCTTTAAATATTAGCAATATAGGTAACCGACATGCGCTGTTAAATAGTCTAATGCTTGTTGATACAACTGCGAATAAAAGTTATCCGATTAAAGTAAATACTGTGAATGGTTATATTCTTGCGGAGAAGTCGAAAAGTTACTCGATTAGTAACTTTACCTATCAACCAAATCATAAATACAGCGTATCTCTAACAGTTAATGGTAAGAAAACCACACTTTAAGAGGCTTATATGAAATACATTATAGGTGTCTTATGTGTTGCGTATTTTCCTGCATATTCTTTTGCCGAACAGTTATTAGATCATACGAATACTGCAGTTCCCAGTGTTCCTAAATCTGTAGGTAGCAATAGTAAATATACACAAGTAGGAACGAATGAGCAGGAGCAAGATCTTAATTTCATCCAGCTATTTTTAAATATTTCGATTAACTCAAATGCTTCTGAAGATTTGGTTGCTGTAAAGCAATCTAAGGATGGAAAACTATATATTCGTTCTAGTGCCTTAAAAACTTTAAGACTAAAAATGGATGAACATATCCCAGATAACCAGTGGGTATGTATCAACGATCTAAACGGAATCCAGTTTAAATATCTCGAGAATGAGCAGTCCCTAAACCTAAAAGTTCCGTCGAACATGTTAACGGGTTACTCAGTTGACTTAAATGGTCAGCAGGCCACTAGCCCACAATTGCTAAAGATGAAGCCCTTAAACGCGGCTATTCTGAACTACAGCCTGTATCAGACTATGACCAATGATGAGAATGTTTTCTCAGGTACGGCAGAGGGTATTTTTAACAGTGCAATTGGTAACTTTTCATCAGGTGTTCTATACAACGGTAGTAATGAAACTAGCTATAGCCATGAAAAGTGGGTGCGCTTAGAAAGTAAGTGGCAATATGTCGACCCTGAAAAGATCAGGATATATACCCTAGGGGACTTTATTTCCAATAGCCCGGATTGGGGGAGCAGTGTCCGTCTTGCCGGTTTTCAGTGGTCGAGTGCTTATAGTCAACGCGGGGATATTGTCACCTCGGCACTTCCGCAATTCTCAGGCTCGGCAGCATTGCCTTCAACACTAGATTTATATGTCAATCAACAAAAGATTTATTCAGGGTTAGTCCCATCAGGCCCCTTTGATATTAAACAGCTTCCGTTTATTTCAGGAAATGAAGTCACACTGGTGACTACCGATGCAACTGGAAAGCAGAGCATTACCAAAAAGCCGTACTATTTTTCCTCCAAGATTCTGGCAAAAGGCATTAATGAGTTTTCAGTAGATGTGGGTATTCCACGTTATAACTATGGGCTCTATTCAAACGATTATGACGATGCCACTTTTGCCTCAGGTGCGATCCGATACGGCTACAGTAACTCACTGACCTTAAGCGGTGGCGCAGAGGCTTCAACAGATGGGTTATCGAACCTAGGCACAGGATTTGCCAAAAATGTTTTGGGGATTGGGGTGATCAATGCCGACATTGCAGCGAGCCAGTATAAAGATGAAAACGGTTATTCTGCCTTGCTGGGTTTAGAAGGGCGCATCAGTAAGAACATTTCATTTAACACCAGTTACCGCAAAGTATTTGATAACTATTTTGATCTTGCCCGTGTGTCTCAAGTGAGATATTTAAAAGATAACCAGATCAATGCCGAGTCACAGAACTACCTGAACTACAGCGCACTGGCAGATGAGATTATCAGGGCAGGGATTAACTATAACTTTTATGCAGGCTATGGGGTTTATCTGGGCTATAACCAGATCAAATATAGTGACAACTCCTATAAATTACTGTCTACCAATTTAAGTGGAAGTCTGGACAAGAACTGGGGGTTTTATGCATCAGCGTATAAAGATTATGAAAACCACAAGGATTATGGAGTTTACTTTGCGCTGAGATATACACCGTCCAGTAAAGTGAATGCGATCACGAGTGTATCTAGTGACAGCGGTAGCCTACGGTATCGTCAAGAAATATTCGGATTATCAGAACCGCAAATTGGTTCATTTGGCTGGGGTGGTTATGTTGAGCGAGATCAGGATGCCAATGAAAACAATGCATCGGTCTATGCTTCATACCGTGCCCGAGCGGCTTACCTGACGGGACGCTATAACCGATTTGGGGATAATGATCAGGTTGCACTTTCGGCGACGGGATCATTGGTTGCGGCAGCGGGACGTATCTTTGCGGCTAATGAAATTGGCGACGGCTATGCGGTCGTCACTAATGCAGGGCCACAAAGTCAAATTATAAATGGCGGGGTCAATTTGGGAGAAACTGACAAGTCTGGAAGATTTCTGATTCCTAGTCTCATGCCATATCAAGTGAACCATATTTATTTAGATCCATCGTATCTTCCTCTGAATTGGAATGTTAAATCTACAGATCAAAAAACAGTCGTGGGTTACCGTCAAGGAACTTTGGTCGACTTCGGTGCTCATCAGGTCATTTCTGGATTAGTGAAACTGGTTGATCAAAACAACTCACCGTTAATGCCGGGTTATGCCGTTCGAATTAATGGTCAGCAAGATGGGATGATTGGGTATGATGGTGAAGTATTTATTCCAAACCTATTGAAGCAAAACAAACTTGAAGTTGATCTTCTGGATCATGGCTCCTGCCAAGTTGACTTCACATATAACAGTAATCAGTACTCAACTAAAAAATTGGGACCTTATGTATGTCATTAAATATTATGAATAAGGCTCAAATAGAGAGCTATAAGTTTTTTCCATTGTTTTTAAAATACTTTGTAGGTATTTGCTTATTTTATCTTGTTTATGCATTTTTTAGTCCGGCACATGCAGCTTGTACGGTAAGTGGGACCACAAATAACACCTTTATCTACACAGCAGCAAATATTAATAGTGATGCAACCGTAAACCTTTCAGGAACAATTACTTGCACGAATTTAGGACTTCCCCAGATTTCTAATTTCATGTGTATGAAAACCGTATTTACGGGAACCACAAATGCAATTAATAGTGTGTCATTACCGTATACGGTTACTGCAACTGTAGGTGGAGCTGGGTCTTCTACCACAAACCAAACCTCCAATGTGTGGTATGGCCCAGTACCAACAGTCGCATCAAATAATATTGTGAGTTACTCGGTAAATATAAAAGTACCAGCTCGAACGGGGTCTCTCATTGCATACCCTCAAGGAACATATACGGCTTCGGTTCGGTTGTATTGGGATATGGATCTTTTGGGTTTGTCATGTGGTGATTTACTTGGTGGTTGGGATTCAGGCGATACACTGCTAACAGCGAACTTTGTAGTACCAAGTTTGTGTCAATTAAACTCAACCTCAACTGTAGATTTCGGCGATATTAATGACATTGGTACGACTAAGCGTGATTACACAGCGCAAGGGGCCGTGAATACGACCTGTAATTTTGGAACGCCATATAGTATTTATTTAGGCGATGGCAATAACCGTATAGCTGGGAGCTTTAGGCGTATGACTAATAGTAATAATGAATTTATTCCCTATCAGCTATATAAAGATTCTAACTATAGTACGGTATGGGACGCTACAGGTGGTGTAACCAGTGTTGGGGGAGCAGGAGGAGTCTCGAAAACAGGAACAGGAAGCGCTCAAACGACTACAGTGTATGGAAAAATTCCGCAAGGCACTGCCATCGCAAGTAGACCTGGCGTCTATTCTGATAGCGTTGTTGTTACCGTGACTTATTAATCTTTCAAATTTATATGAGGAGCTCTTTTTATAGCAGAGCTCCCTATAATTCAAAGTATATTGCTTAAAAATTGTTAAGATATAAATAATAAAAATTAATTAATTCTTAGCTTTCGGAACTTATTCGTCATCAAAAACAGTTTGACTTAAAAAAGTATTCTGTATATTTATTGATTAGTTCTAAAAAAGAACTAGATAAAAGGCAATTAAAAATAAAGGTGAATAAATGTCGAATATTATTTTGCATCAATGGGAAATTTCTCCATTCTGTCAAAAAATTTCAAGGGCTTTAAGATTCAAGGGAATTCCATTTGACACAGTTAACTACAACGGTATTCTTGGAGCAAAAGTTCCTCTGCTAAGTAAGGTAGGTAAAGTACCTGTCATTGATCATAACGGACAAAGGATTCAAGACAGCACTCGAATTGCTCGGTATCTAGATGAAGCCTTTCCAGATACACCTCGGCTTTACCCCGAAGATCCAAATCAAAAAGCTCTTGCCGAACTTTGGGAAGATTGGGCGGATGAATCTCTTTATTTTTATGAAGTCTATTTACGCGTCAATGACTCAGAAGCTTTAGAAGAAGCGATTCGCATTAGTAGCATTGGTCGTCCGGCCTATGAAAAGCCCATGGTAAAAGGTTTTATTTTAGCCGAGTTGAAAACGCAGCTATTCTTTCAAGGCTTAGGACGTATGAAAGCTGAAAATGTTGAAGAAGAATTTATACGACACCTCGACCGTATTGAGCAGGTTTTATCACAAAGTGAATGGTTAGTTGGAAACAGCCAAACCATTGCAGATATTGCGGTGGTTGCTCAACTCGGTGAAGTGATTCGTACCAGTAAAAAATTTAGTAAAGAAATTTTGAATCGTCCGTTTATTGCATTATGGTATAAAAAACAAACATGGTGAAATGTCTATGACATCAGCAACATTAGATAAAAAACAAGATTGTGCGGTTGTTATTGGCGTCGGGGCATCACAAGGTATTGGTGCAGCGGTGTGTCGTCTTTTTGCAAAAGAAGGTTTAAAGGTTTATGTAGCTGGACGTACTTTCCAGAAAATTGAAGCAGTGGCTGCCCAAATTCATGCAAATGCAGGGGAAGCTGTAGCGTTTCGTTTAGATGCAGAAGATATACACCAAGTACAAGCCCTATTTGACACCATTACAAGTCAAAATGAGCGCATTACTGCTGTAATTCATAATGTGGGAGGGAATATTCCTTCCATCTTTTTACGCAGTCCATTGTCGTTTTTTACTCAAATGTGGCAATCCACTTTTTTATCGGCCTATTTGGTTTCTCAAAGTTGTCTAAAAATCTTTAAAGATCAAAATCACGGTACGCTTATTTTTACTGGAGCGAGTGCATCTCTACGCGGAAAACCTTTTTTCGCAGCTTTTACGATGGGGAAATCTGCCTTAAGAGCTTATGCCTTAAATCTAGCCCAAATCTATAAGTCACAAGGCATACACATTGCTCATGTGATTATTGATGGTATGGTCGATGGCGATAGGGTGAATAAAGCATTATTTGGTCTGGGGCGATTAGCTCGTCTTACTCGTGGCACTGGCGGACTTAATATTGATGCAATTGCAGAAAATTATTGGATGCTTTACCAACAAACACCGAAGCTCTGGACACATGAGTTGGATTTACGCCCTTATCAAGAAAAATTTTGAGAGACTAAAATGCTAAAAAAAATATTTCAAAAATTTCAAAAAAAGCAGGGCTGTGTTGTAGTGGCTGGTCATGACCTTCAACTGATTGAGCGTGATTTTGTAATTCTAGATAAAAACGCACATTTTCCATTACATCTTTATCAAGTTGTGCATGATTCAACCGCGCAAAAGATGAAAATACATTCTATAAATGATGGCGTGACAGCAGTACATTTAAATTTAGTGAATGCAGATCACTTAAAATGCTTATTGCGTTATATTTCAAAACACGGGCATACCATTGAATTCTGTGTATTTCAGCCGAGTTTTTCATCTTCGCCCAATATTGAAGCTTTATCTTTAGAAGAGATTGAACACAGTTGGCAGACCACAGGTTTAAGTGCAGTAAGTGTCGCTCAAGCTGTGATTAAACCTATGCTTAAACAACAGCGGGGCACAGTTATTTTTCTTGGCGCACCCTCTAATCACTCGACCCATTACGATGTGTTAAGCCAAAGCATGTTTGCAAGCATCCGTGCTTTAGCACAGTCCTTAGCCAGAGAGTTTCAACCTAAAGGCATTCATGTTAGTTATTGCATGATTGAAAAATGGGAGGGGCAAAACCCGCACTTTACCTCATCTCTCAAACAAGTATGCCAACACATCTATCAGCAACCCGATTCTGCATGGAGCCAAGAACTCAGCCTATCTTAAAGTTTTACTTTCGCATGTTCTTGAAATACAGTACTGATCTGAAATGATCATAGAACAATAATTTCGATAGGTATTTACATGGTGAATATAAAGAGTTTTCAGCGAGCTGTTCAAGTAGTGTCGACCTTGGCAGCTTTTATGTGTTTTTCTTCACTCGCGCAAGCATATCAATATGATCAAACTGCTCGTTTAGTTAACGAACGCTTATCTTATATGAAGGATGTCGCAGGTTATAAAGCAGAGCAGCATTTACCTATTGAAGATTTAACTCAAGAAAAGAAAGTTCTGGATCAATCACTTTCTGAAGCCGAATCTTTAGGTTTAAATAGCGAAACAGTAAAGCCATTTATTGTGACGCAAATGAATGTTGCCAAGGCCATTCAGTATCGCTATCGCGCAGATTGGTTATCGAGTCCAGAAAGCAATTGGAAGCCACAAGATTTAGCAGAAGTACGTTTAAAAATTAGTTCTCTAAACACTGAACTTCTAAAAAATATTGCCGATGAACTTAAGAAAAATAACAATAAAGCGCCTCATGGCTGTAGCTATATGTGGCCTGTTCAGCATCCTCAACTTAAAGAAGGCGACAAAAAAGCTTTATGTATGACATTAAATAAAATTAAGTTAAGAGACTGAATTTTTTAAATATGAATATAAATTGCTGATTCAATCCATATTAAATCAGCAATCTTTTCAAGTTTATGTTTACCAGCCAATAGTCAAACGTGTGCTGATATTATTTAACTAAAAACACAGTTTCTTGAATTTTTATTAATTTCTATTCAACACCAACGACAGTGGTGATGTAGCTTGTTGTTAAAAGGATGGCTAGGCCTAATGACATTTCAAATAAAATAGCGTAACTCAACTGCTTTGCAAATTTTGGATGCTGTAAGCGAGGGGTGAAATACCATTTATTAAAGGCAGCTAGTAAGAAAATACATAGAACAAAGACTATTTTTATAATGAAGCCATGTCCATAAGGTGTATTGAGCAACGTATTAAAATTTTTAAGCAAGAGCAGGGCAACACTAGCACCACAGGCAATTAAAATCCCTACAATAAAAGCAGCAATTTTTCCAAACAGATGCATGCTTTCTTTTAATGCCAAGCCGTTAATTATTTTGCTTGTTTTCCATAAGGGGTAGAGTGATCCTATCCATAAAGACATTGCTAATACATGTATTGAAAGTAAAATCTGAGCAAATAAAGATAAATTCGTAACATGGCCTAATTGAGAAAAACTGAAAACAATTGGTATGAGTAGTGCGGCAAAAATTGACCCTTCAATTTTAGTAATCCTAACCCTGCTACTTAATTTTAGAAGCATAAACAAGAATAGAAGTAGGAAACTCGTTGATCGAATAACATAAGCATGACCAGTCGAGGTATTTATCAGGATATTTATATAGTTACTATCCCACATACCTGAAAAGCCAGTATTCGAAAAACTTCCTATAAGAATGAAGAAGCTTAAGATACTTGAGAAAAGCCCTAAACCTGCCCCAACAGTGACATATTTGATAATAATTCTTTTAAGCTCTATATGACTTTTAAGTAAAAGGTAGCAAAATGCTCCTCCAATAACACATGCGGTCCCCAAATATAAAAAAGCTTTAACAAGCCATGTGGCATATATCCAAGTTTCAGGAACCATATACTTCTCCCTATACAAAATGCCAGCTAATGACCGGCATATTGCTTATTAACAATGTATTTTTATTTTGTTGATTTGATCGTGAAATTATATTCACCACTCATATGGTGGCCATCAGTGCCCATGGTCGTCCATACGACTGTATATTTTCCGTTTTTTAGTTTTGGTACCGCGACTTCAAATGTTTTTTTTAAATCATGACTTACTTGGTAATTTAAAGCGATATCTCGACGTTGGGCATCGAGCAATTTAACATTCATCAACATCACTTCACCGCCAAAATTAAGAGCAATACTTTTTGGCTGGCTAGCTACAGAAGCATTAATAGCGGGTATTGCACTTTCAAGTTTCACATGTGCAAATACACTTGAACTCGCTGCAACAATTGTTGTTGCTACTACAATATTGCGGAGAACTGTCATTTTGTTGTGGAAAAGCTTCATATTTTCATCCTCGTAAAACTAATATTTGATTAAGTGATGATCGGATTAAAATAAGCGACTTGCTTTATTGTTCACCCTCTTTGTGTGCTTATTATTAAAGAAAGAGGGAAACGTCCTGATGACTCCAAAATTACATTTTTGTCATTTTTAAATTTGAAAACATACAAGTGCTACACTTATTTTAAACAAGATAGTGATTATTAAATAAACAAGTAAGAAAAATTAATGCATTCGCTACTTTAAAATTAAACATGAAGGAGGTTTTTTATGGACCATCATCATCATGAAGACAAAAATGACAACAATACCCGTATAGACCCCGTCTGCGGTATGAAGGTAACAGAAGAAAGTAAATTTTCCGAAAAATTTCATCATAGAACTTTTTACTTTTGCAGTGAAAAATGCCACTTAAAATTTAAAAATGATCCTACTTTTTATATGAATAAACTGGAAAAAACGAGTACAGCAAAAGAAACTCAAAACATAAATAATATAAATTCAATTGAAGTTAATCAGTTAGCAAATGCGAATACTTCTACAATTTATACGTGTCCAATGCATCCTGAAATTCGACAGAATCACCCAGGAAATTGTCCTATTTGCGGTATGACATTAGAACCTTTACTTCCAAACTTAGATGAAGCAGATGAAAATCCTGAGCTCAAGGATTTTAAAAGAAGATTTTGGTACACCTTACCGTTGACCCTAATTGTAGTATTTTTGGCGATGTTTGGTCATCAGCTGAATTGGTTTGAAATGCGGGTACAGAGTTGGATTGAACTCGTACTTACTTTACCTATTGTTTTTTGGGCAGGCTGGCCGTTTTTTGTTAGATGTTGGCAATCAATTTTAAATCGTAGTCCTAATATGTGGACTTTAATTGGAATCGGAACGGGGGCAGCATTTATATACAGTCTCGTTGGGACTTTGACTCCACAAGTATTTCCAGATTCTTTTGTTTCTATGGGGCGTGTCGCTGTATATTTTGAAGCTACAGCCGCCATTATCTCACTGACTTTATTAGGCCAAGTGCTTGAGTTAAAAGCTCGGTCACAGACCTCGGCAGCAATTAAATCTTTACTTGGGCTAGCTCCAAAGACTGCAAGAAAAATTAATGATGATGGGCAAGAAGAAGACATTCCACTTTCCCATGTACATGTGGGAGATTTACTACGAGTACGGCCAGGTGAGAAGGTTCCAGTTGATGGAGTTATTACCGAAGGTTCAAGCTCTATTGATGAATCGATGTTAACAGGAGAACCTGTTCCGGTTACAAAACGAGTAGGTGACCAAGTGATAGGTGCAACAATCAACATGAATGGTTCATTAGTAATACGTTCAGAAAAGGTTGGATCTTTAACTGTACTTTCTCAAATAGTTCAAATGGTGTCTCAAGCTCAACGTTCGAAAGCACCCATGCAAAGAATGGCAGACCAAGTGGCAGGATGGTTTGTTTTGGTTGTCATTGGTATTTCTATTCTTACTTTTTTTGGTTGGGGAATATTTGGACCAGAACCAAGTTGGGTCTATGGACTAATCAATGCGGTCGCTGTTTTAATTATTGCTTGCCCATGTGCGTTAGGCTTAGCTACACCTATGTCGATTATGGTGGCAACAGGGCGTGGTGCTTCAAATGGTGTACTTTTTCGGGATGCCGCTGCAATAGAAAATTTAAGAAAAGTTGATACTTTAATTATTGATAAAACAGGTACTTTAACAGAAGGTAAGCCATCGTTTGATAAGGTTATTGCTGTTTCAGGGTATGAAGAAAATGAAGTTCTTCGATTAGCTGCCAGTTTAGATCAAGGTAGTGAACATCCTTTAGCAGATGCAATTGTGCGGGCTGTCCGTGAAAGAAATCTTGCACTGACCAAACCGATATCTTTTGAGTCAGGCTCTGGCATCGGTGTTAAGGGCGAGTTAAATGGACAACAGTTATCTTTAGGTAATACCGCATTAATGGAACAACTGGGGATATCTGTTGATTCATTTATCCCTCAAGCCGAAAAGTTAAGAGCAGAAGGTGCGAGTGTTATGTATTTAGCTGTTGATGGGCAACTAATAGGATTATTGGCTGTTTCAGATCCAATTAAAACAAGTACACCTGAGGCTGTTCTTTCATTAAAAAATTCAGGTCTAAGAATCGTAATGGCTACAGGGGATGGCTTAACAACAGCTAAATCAGTTGGTAGTCGCTTAGGGATTGATGAAGTTTATGGGGAAGTCAAACCCGCAGATAAACTGCAACTTGTGCATAAATTGCAAAAAGAAGGAAGAGTGGTTGCAATGGCGGGTGACGGAATTAATGATGCTCCAGCGCTAGCTCAAGCAGATATCGGAATTGCGATGGGAACTGGCACAGACGTGGCAATGAATAGTGCCCAAGTTACTTTAGTAAAAGGTGATTTACGAGGTATCGAGACTGCTCGTTCGCTATCAGAAGCAACCATTAAAAATATGAAGCAAAATCTTATGTTCGCATTTCTTTATAATGCTTTAGGTATTCCTTTGGCTGCGGGTATTTTATATCCATTTACTGGCTGGTTGCTTTCCCCAATGATTGCAGCTTTGGCTATGAGTTTAAGTTCAGCATCAGTAATTGGTAACGCTTTAAGGTTACGGAGTCAAAACTAGTTGTTTCTGACTACTCATTAAGTTCAGCAAGTAAAAATGAGTAGTCATATATTTTTTACTATAAATTTTTAAAGATAATTTTAAAAATAATATTCCCATCATCATAGTTGGCTTGAATTGTAGCGCCATGTACATCAAGAATTGATTTGGTTATTGCTAGACCTAAACCTGTGCCTTCTTCAACACGCTGTCTCGAAGCATCTGTACGATAAAAACGATCAAATAATCGAGTGAGTTGTTCTTGTGATAGGGGTGAGCTTTCATTTTCAATTGTTAATACAGTCGAATCATTATTCTGTTGGCAATTAATTTCGATGATCGAATCTGATTTACCATATTTGATTGCATTGGATAACAGGTTGTTAAGTGCACGACGTAACATGGAAGGATCACCCTCGACGTAGCCTTGACCAGTCTGTTTTAGTGACATGCCTTTTTCAGCAGCAATTGCATCATAAAAATCAAATAATGCTGAGACTTCTTTGACTAAATTCACTCGTTGTAAGTTTGCCCTATGTAAGCCATGTTCTGCTTTTGCAAGAAAAAGCATATCAGACACCATTCGGGCTAAACGTTCAAACTCTTCTAAATTTGAAAATAGAATTTCCTGATAGGTGGTGATATCTCGAGTACGCGATAAACAAACCTGAGTTTGAGTCATTAAATTGTTAATAGGTGTTCTCATTTCATGCGCAAGATCAGATGAAAAATCCGAGAGTTTACCTACCGCTGTTTCTAGCCGGTCTAACATATCGTTGAATGCAATAGCTAATGATTTTAGTTCAGTTGGTGTATTGTCGACTTCTAAACGCTCGGAGAGATGCTGAGCTGAAATACCTTCTGCAACCTTTGCCATTTTTTGAACTGGACGGAGTCCACGCCAAGCAGCAAACCACCCTAAAAGCATTAAACAAATTGTACCGATAATGCCGATATATAAGAGTTGACGCCTAAACTCATTTAAGAAATGAATATGCTCCGATGTATCAACTCCCACAATAATTTGAGCTGTTGAAATGTTATTATTTTGATCAGAAGCTTTGTTGTAAATTAATCCACGATAAGTTTTATTCTCTATTTTCCATTCAATCCAAGGATTATATTTAGATTTAATGAGAGATTGAGAGTTAATAATTGCTGGGGCTGAGCTAAAAATAATTTGTCCGGTTGGCCGCTCAATTTGAACGATTAGATCATGATGACCCACTAAGGCATCTTTTAAATAGAGATTTAAATCTTGAGAGTTGGATGGGTTTTGTTCAAGAAGGTTATGGAGAAGCTGAATTTTACCTTCTAATTGGGTACGGTCCTGTGTTTCGAAATGATGCATGACAAGTTGGTGAATCACCAATCCCATAATCATTAAAATAACTACAGTGGATAGCGTAAAGATAATTGCGATACGAAAGCTAATCGCATTAAACACTTTATGCGTCATCTTCGACCTCTAGTACATAACCCATTCCACGTATATTCTGGATTAGCTTAGGGGTGAAGTTACTATCAATTTTATTTCTTAAACGTTTGATAGCGACTTCTACCACATTGGTATCACTATCAAAATTCATATCCCATATCTGAGAAGCAATGAGAGTGCGAGGTAAAATTTCTCCACGTCGACGCATGAATAATTCCATCAATGCAAACTCTTTGGCTGTTAAGTCAATACGATGACCAGCACGAGTGACACGTCGCTTACGCAGATCGAGTTCAAGATCGGCAATTGTAATAATATTGCTGTCTTCTTTTTGCTGCCCACGACGAAGTAGGCTCTTTATTCTGGCAAGAAGCTCTGCAAAAGCAAAAGGTTTTACTAGATAATCATCGGCTCCGAGTTCAAGCCCTTTAACTCTGTCTTCAATTTGATCACGGGCTGAGAGAAAAAGAATAGGCATGCTTTTGCCACTTTTTCTGATGTCGCTAATGATCGTCCAACCATCTAACTTCGGTAACATGACATCCAGAATAATCAAGTCATATTCTTCAAAAAGAGCTTGATGTTTACCTGATATTCCATCAGTAACCCAATCGGTAATATATCCAGCTTCAGATAGGCCTTGTTTAAGGTAATCACCCGTTTTTATTTCATCTTCAACCAATAAGATTCTCATGTATAAAAAATCTCATATCATCCATTTAGAATATAATAACGTTATAAACACATGATTCCGCATAGATTACAAAAATGTCATTTTCAGGTCACATAGATGTCCGTTGGCAAGCGATAGGGTATTTATATAAAGCTAATTTTGGAGCAAAAAATGAAAACTCTATTTCGTCGTAGTTTAACAACGCTTATGTGTGTTGGTGCTTTAATTATTGGAACCCAGTCTTGGGCAGGCGATGCTAAGCAAACAACGGTTGCAAATGCTGAAATCAAGACTTATTCTAAAGCTGATGAAAAATGCTCAAAACCTTGTTGCATGAAGAGTGAAGGAAAAATGCAGCATGGGAATAAGGCCGATATGTCAAAAATGGATCATTCAAAAATGAGTGAAATGGACCACTCAAAGATGATGAATATGGATCATTCAAAAATGAGTGATATGGATCATTCCAAAATGATGGATATGTCAAAAAAATAAAAAAGTGAAGAGCACTGTTTTAGTAAGTACGGTTAAACAGTGCTCTTTGCGGATGTTATTCTAACCCAATGAAAAAACAGTAATTAATGAGCTGTTTTTCTAGCCAATATCACATTGACTCTTCAAATCTCTATAATTATTCTCTGTGGTGGAACGGAAGGAGGACACTTTCGAGTGTGCTGATCCTTGGGCTATCAGTCTGTCAACCTTCTTTCGTTTCACTTTTTTTCTAAATTATCAATTCTTTAAAAAGTATTCACCTACTCTAATTCGATGAAAAACAATAATTATTTAACTGTTTTCTAGCCAATATCACATTGACACCCAAAATCTCTCCGATTATCCTTTGCCTGCTGGCCACATTGCCAGTCAGCTTTTGACAGAGCTGGTACAAAAGGCGCACAACAACGTATTATTTCGTTTTGTGCGTTCTCCTAAGTCACGCCTTTATGGTGAGGCTAGGAGGGGCACGCTTGCGTGCGCTGGTTTCCTTTTGTACCAGTCTGTCAACCCTTCTAGTCTTGCCACCATTATTTGACAGTAATTGGTAAGACTCTTCTAAATCAAAAGGAGTCCGCCGTTATGCGTACTATTTCTTCTTTATTGGTGTTTGCCAAAATCTCTCTATTCATTCCATTTAAATAGTATTTCAAACGGTTTAATCGGCTCTAGGTTTTCTACATCTTAAGAATCGTTACGACTAAAAAATCATAGCAACAATAAACCTGAGATAGGCGAGCACACCTTTTTTGTGCAGCTTTTACATGACTGTTTTTAGCGCTCAATTTAAGAGTGACAGCATTTCTATCTCATTTACTTACAACAAAAAATTTATTTTAAATAGTACAACTATGCCAAATTTAGAAGCATCATTTAGAGCACTTCGCGTGCTCCACGCGGCAAAAGATTTATTTAATCAAAACGGGTTTTACATCGGAATAGATCGAATTATTGAGGAAGCCAAAATTCCCAAAGCCACTTTTTATAACTACTTTCACTCCAAAGAAAGGCTTATCCAGATGAGCTTAACTTTTCAAACAGATGCATTAAAATATGAGGTTTTTTCAATTATTCATTCGTACCGTGAACTTATGGTGTTTGATAAGCTCAAGAAAATTTTCTTTATACATGCAAACTTAGTGGGCTTTTATCGTTTGCCCTTTAAAGCCATTTTTGAAATTGAAAAGCTTTATCCAGTAGCTTATGAGGTCGTCAGCGACTATCGAAATTGGTTCATAAATGAAATTTATAAGCTGCTTTTAACCGTAAAACCTGCTGCTAAAGTTGAAGATGCCTACATGTTTTTGTTTGTGATTGATGGGGCAATGGTCCAGCTTTTAAGTGCAAATAAGATCGATGAAAGAGATAAGTTATTAGAATATTTTATGTCGACGCTCGCTTAGATTGGTTAGTACTCTAAGGTTTAATTCTTATAAAAAAGCCCTCCGAGGAGGGCTTTTTATTCAATTTGGTTTAGCTTTAAAAATCAAAAGAGGTTTGTAGATAGAACGTACGTGGTAGTCCTACATACTTACCGCCAGTAGAGTCTGTTGAGCGAGTAAAATATTGCTTATCAAAGACGTTTTTGATTCCACCCGCGATTTTTAAACCTTTAACTTGTGAACTTAAGTCATAAGAGGTACGTAGCGCAAAAGTGGTATAACCCGGAATATCTCCATATTTACCATCAGCAGTTTCTTCTGTTTGATAGACATTACTATCTGGAAGATCTGGTGAATGCTGCTTTGACTGCGCAAACATATCCGCATTTAAAGACCATTTATCTACTGTGTAACCTAACCCAACATTACCGACATGACGTGAGTAAAACGGTAGGTCTTTATCTTTAAATTGACCTGCTTCAGCGACTGCTTTGGTGAAAGTATAGTTGCCATATACTTTTAAGCCTTCCAGTGCATCGGATAATTGACCGAAATCATAGCTAATACCTGTTTCGACACCTTTGTGACTGGTTGCCCCTAAGTCTGTCCAAATCCCGTTATTACCAGCATCGCGAACCAATGAAAGCTCTTTATCAAAGTCTAAATAGAACACGGTAAATTCGGCATTTAAACCATTACCGAGATATTTTGTTCCAATTTCATAGTTATTGGATTTTTCAGGATGTAAACCTTCGGTTGTAGCCGTTGCAGTTGTTCCTTCAAGACGTGCTAATTGGCTGTATTGCTGTGGACCGAAAGATACACCAGCGTTTGCAAATATATTCCAATTTTCATTTGCTGAGTACATCACAGACAAACTTGGTAAAAATTCGTCTGAATCAATTTTTGGATAAACAGTATTAAGTTGTCCTTTGTTATAACCCGTGAAGTTATTATGGGTTTCAATTGATTCGAAACGAACACCTGGTGTGATGGTCCAACGGCCGAGTTCCATACGGTTGTCGATATATACCGCATGCGCTTTAGTACCGCCTTCACTACTACTACGCGGAGCAAAATCTGGCACTGATGAACCTGCTGCATAAGATGCAGTACGTCCAGCAAATTCAGAGCTTTCTTCTTTTAAATAGCGATAGCCAACCGTCACTTCATTTTGAGTATTACCAAGTTCATAAATACGTGAGTAACGCGGTTCAATTGCATAGACTTTATAGTCGCGTGGCGCAGAGTCGAGGCGTTTTTGCCCATTCGCTAGTGTAGTTTCAAGATTACTAGTACGGAAAGAGTCGATGTAGTAACTCAAAACTTCGAAGTTATTTTTTTCATCTTTATGGTTATAACGTAAAGAGACATCTGTACGTCGACCTGCAAAATAGTTCTTTTCACCAGAAGATTGATACGGGTTTTCAGCATATTGCGCCTGAGTTAAGCCCTCTGGCATTTCGCCGCGACCTTCATAATGATGCAGATTTAAAGCAACTGAGTCTTTATCATTAAATTGATAAGCAGACTTTAGCATTACGTCATCGATATCAATCTTGTTATTTGCTTCTCGATAACCGTTTCCTTTAGTCCCTGAATATAAAAGGGCAAGGCCTAAACCATTATCTAAAGTTCCCCCCACAAATAGATTAGGGCTCAGTTTTACTTGGTCAGTACCAGAAGCATATTCTGAAGTTAGGCTAACGGTTCCGCTAAAATCTTGAGGAATTGATCGAGTAGCAAAGTTAATAATTCCACCTACGTTTTGAGGCCCAAAACGAACTGACCCAGCACCACGTACAACGTCAACTGATTCAATATTTCCAATTGAAACAGGTGCTAAAGATAACTGTGGCTGACCATACGGTGCAAATGAAAGTGGAACACCATCAACAAGAACTGTTGAGCGAGGTGATAGGCGGGAAGCTAAACCACGAACCCCAATATTGAGTGAAACATCACTACCACCTGTTCCGCTGCTATCTTGAGCTTGAACTCCAGGAATTTGTTTTAATGCTTCTCTGATTGAAGTTGCAGCTGTTTCATCCAAACGTTTGCGGTCAACAATAGTTCGAGCGCCAGCATGTTTGTGAACAGTTTCTGCATTTGCTTCTTCTAGCCAGTTACCTTGAGCCTTAATAGTAATAGTCGGTAAAGCACTAGTCGTTGTATCTTCGGCATGTGCAGGAAGTGCTAGATAAGTACATGCAATTCCGATTGCATAGCTAAGCGTAGAAACTTTGAACTTAAAATTTGGTAGTGAAAGAGGGGTTGAGCGGTCCATGTTGATGTATCGAAATCCTAAACGATAATTATAATCATTATAGCGAAAAAGTAACAAAATTTTATAAATGTAATTTAATTTTTTTAGAAAAACTAAACATAGCTTTTCACTAATCATTTTCACAGAACAGCCCTCCGAAGAGGGCTTCAAATTTATTTAAAGTTAGGTTGATTTAAGATTTTGTAGACCTTTTCTTTATATACATCATTAGAAATAACACCTTTATCTCGCTGTTGTTTTAGCGATTTAAACTGTTGGCCACGAATTTCTCTTTGAATACCTACATTATCATGATGTCTCATGTAGTAAAGGCTACGCTCATGATCACTCATATTCACTGTTTCATCAGTAAACGAAGAAGGCTTTGCTTCATTTTCTTGATATTGTTTTGCAATTTCAAAAAAATCTACGTTTTGGGAATGAGGAGAATTAAATGAATTTTGCTGTTCAGTCAGCTGAGGGTTCTGAGTGTTAGCATTTACTTCAAGCATACTTTTATGCTGATTAAATCTAGGGCGGTTATATTCTTGTTTCGTTTGAAATGTGTTTGTTTCAGCAAAAGTGGAAGAAGAAAAAAGCCCAATATTTAAAGATAAAAAAGTTAATAAAAATCTATTCATTTCTTTGGGAGTCCAATTGAAATTGAGTAAATCACTGTATTGTAACATTAAAATTTAATTTTTGAAGGTTTGACTTCAAGAGTGCTTGATCAACTGGTAAATAATAAGATCTGTAGCGGAGCGTAAAAGCCAATTTAAAAAGGCTTTTTACACTCATTTTTTTAAGATCGTTTTGAATATTCTTCTTTCAATTTATCCAGAAAAATAAAGAGGTTTTGATTCATTTCTTGATAGTCATGCTTCCGTAATTCTTCACGAGTATTCACAAATTTATAATTGTGAGCATCATTTAACTCGACTTCTGAATGTTGAATCAGTAATTCAACTACTTCTGAAGTTAATTCCATATGGCATTGAAGGCCATAAACTAATTTGGAATATTCAATAATCTGTCTTGGGCACCCTGCGCTAAAAGCAATAATTTTTGCGTTGGGAGTTAAGCCTGGCATGTCGTTATGCCAATGGCCAACTTCGGTCATTTTTCCTAAGTGAGAAAATTTAAAATGTGTTATTCCGTATTCTGTAAGCATAATTGGAAACTTACCAATTTCTCGCTCAGGGCTATGTTCAAATTTGGCACCTAAAGCTTCACCGATCAATTGAGATCCTAGGCATACCCCAATAACTACTTTATTTGCTTCAATTGTTTTTTTAATCATTGCTTGTTCAGCTAATGAATTAAAGTGAGGGCACATATCTAATGTAGTATCAGGACTTTGTGGACCACCCATTACAATAAGAAAGTCGATATCTTCAACAGAAGTTGGCAAAACTTCATTTAAATACACTCTTGAATAGGTAATTTTGAAGTTATTCATTTTGCCCCAAATTTCATATGCCCCAGGCACTTCAAAATCTTCATGAACAATAAAATGTAGCCGCATAATAATCCTTAAAATCTAAACGTTAATAAATAGATCATTGGTTAAAAATCAAGGAAATCTTAAAATTAGAATAGAGTCTTTAATACATCCAGTTTTGAAAACCTATATGGGCCAGCTTTATTTGTTTTTATCGAAGTTGAAATTAGTTATTTCTTTTTAAAATACATTCGATATATTTATTGTTAAGTTAAACTAAATTATTCTGGTGTGACAATAGCAGTTCAATTTGTTAAATTGTGTAGCTTTTATCAAAGTGGACAAAATTTATGAAGACATTTTTAGTTATATCTTTATTGGGTTTTGGGCTGATTGGTTGTGCTTCATCTCCATATAATTCTCAAGAAAATTATTTGAATAAACCTCCAATAGTTCCAGAGAATAAAGCTTTTAGTAGTTTTAAAACACCTGAACACGGGATTTTTACTGATCGAGATGTCTATAATATAAATATATCAGAAAATTCAAATCTAAATTTTCGTTATGAAGTTCCTTTTTAATGAAAATAAAATATTAACTAAAAAAAGGGAAGAGCAAAGGTGGCCTCACACCTTTGCTAACTCATAATAATTAATGATTAATACAACCTTTTGGGTGGTTTTTTAAATTCTAAACTGTTAAATTTTAGTTATTGAAAATAAGGTATTTTAAATGAAAAACTTCGCTATTGTTGCTTCTTTATTTTTGTTAGTTGGGTGTGCCACAGGTCACAAACAAGTCACTCCTGCGCCAGTGGCTGATAATAAAATTATTTCAGAGGCTGAAAAATATAAAAAACAATATCAAAAGAAAATTTATAAAACATGGGATATTCCCAAGTCTTCTACAGGTATGAGTGCAAGCGTTAAAGTCTTTTTAACGGATACTGGCGAAATTGAGCAAATTATCTTTTTAGATAAAGAAGAGCAAAAATTTAAAACAAGTATTGAAAAAGCTATTTGGCGTTCAAGTCCATTTGTTTTACCATCTAATCCGGAAGTAAGAAAACAAGCAAGAAAATTCAATATTAAATTTCAGGTAAAATAAAAGAAGATCTTACTAAACATAAGGAGCGGATTTAAAGGATTTTCGTTTATTTATATTAAATTCGCCCCTTTGTTATAAATATCTTTAATACTATTTACTTTAAAATTTTGATGTTACAGAAATATTAAATATACTAATTAATATTTTTTGATAAACAAAATATAAAAATTAATAACATTTTTATCAAAAAGTTAAAGAAATAAAACTTTAAGTACATAGCGAATTAATATAAAAGAATATGTAAATCTATAAGTTTATCAAGAAAAATTATGAGTGAAGTGAAAAAATCTCTTAAAGAAAGTAAGACAACATCAGTTGTAGCATGGGTTGTGATTTTGTTTGGAATTGTCTTAGGCTTAGCTTTTATTTTGTCATATGGGCAAGTTGAAACTCGAAATGAGAATTTAGACATTATTCAAGTATGGTCTAAAGAAATGGTCACTGTTGGTCTTTTTATTATATTTAATGGACTACTTTTCGGTTATTTGTTTTTAAAAATTAGTAGTATTTTGAATCACCTTGAAAACAATAAAAATTAAAAAATATCTTAGTAAATTAATATCTTATATAAGCATATTTCATATTAAATGGATGGTAAGTTAGTATTGGAAGTATTGCTCATGTATAAAAATAAATTGAAAGAAAATTTTTCAAAATCTTCTTTTATTTTGGTGTCTTATGTTGCATGTTTCACATTTTTCAATGTTTTTGATAAATGCATTACTATTAACTTTCAAAAACCTTGTATTTCTTACATTTAGTTGATGAGTTTTACCCTATCTTACATAAAAAAATAATAGTTTAAAGAAGTATATAAATATACGCATGAGAAGATAGGAGGTTACGATGCCAAAATATCTAGCTATAGCAGATAAGGTTTATAAAAAAATTAAAAATGACAACTTGTTTTCTGATGATGTAATAGAAAATTTAAATTGTTTGGTTGGGCTTATTCGTAATGCGATAAAAGGTACTGAATTCAAATTAAAGTATAATTTTATTAATTTTGAAGACTGCTTAACCAAGCCCATCGAGCAATACTCAGTAAAAATTGATTTTAGTCTTATGCCTAAGTTTGATAATGAAGGTGAGTTTATTTTATGGCTTGCAGGATTTATTGAAAGAATCACTGAAGGAGGTAAAACTAAATTTCCTCCTATTTCTCAGTTGGTCCCTCAAGGCTTTAGTATGGGAAATGAAAATATTCCAGTAACTACTTTGCCTGAAAAAGAAGAAAATGCAGAAATGATTGTTAATTATTTTAAATCAGATGATTACCTTAAAAATAATAAATTACCCTCTTAAAAATATGTAAAATTTACAAACCGCCTATTATGGCGGTTTTTTTAAGCAAATGTATCTTAAAGCGTCTGTTACATAAATGGTGAATGTTTAGGGTTGAATGTATCTTTCAATTATTTAAGCATGGAATAACACAAGTTAAGTAAAGGATAAATTTCATGATTGATGAAGAAAAACCCTTAAATTTTGACGATGATGAAGAACCTCTTGATTTTGCAGATGAAGAATTTATCGATGATAAAAAAGAGGATGAGTTATATAACACCATTACTAAAGATGGCTCTAGTGTCGATCCAGCCGATGATGGTGAACGGCATATTCGACCTGAAGATGGTGATCCGATAGAAGTTGAAGAATAATCTATAGCCCAATTCATATTGGGCATTTTAATTTTTAGAGTATTTTAAAGAAATATTAATACTAGATATTGTTCTACCATTAATGACTTAAAAATTGCGAGTTAAGCATTGAGACTAGAGTTGTGCAGCTATATCTTTTTAGAAAACGTAAGATGATTGGGAATTAAATGCAAAAAATATTGGATTATCTTCGCAAGTTTTTTACTGCCATGTCTCGGTCAAGTGATGCTAATAATAATCTCATTGCTACAGCAACTGATAATGGCACTGAAGAAGTTGGTTTCGCCGTTGATGAGATGTCTCTTAGTCAGGTCGGTATAAACCACATTTGTAATTTTGAAGGATTAAGACTTAGTGCTTATGATGACGGAGTAGGTGTGTGGAGTATCGGTTATGGCACAACCAGATACCCAAATGGTGTGAGCGTTCAAAAAGGTGACACATGTACTCTTGAGCAGGCCAAAGCATATATGCAGCATGATTTAAAAATTTTTGAACGTGCAGTCAATGGTGCTGTAAAAGTTCCTTTAAAGCAAAATCAATTCGATGCATTAGTCTCTCTAACCTACAACATTGGGACGGGTGCTTTTAAAAACTCGACCTTACTAAAAAAATTAAATTCAGGTAATTACAAAGAGGCTGCAAATCAGTTTGATGTATGGGTAAATGCCGCAGGTAAGCGTTTACCGGGATTGGTGAAACGGCGTGCCATGGAAAAGAAATTATTTCTAGCTTCATAAATTTTTTATAGGGTTTATATCAGAAAAGCCATTCCGATCTTTAATAAAATCTAGGCATAAAAAAAGCCTGATGCTACGAATCAGGCTTCAGTATTCATCAACAATAGGAGTTGATGAACAAGACCAATCTAACAGACCTGTTCAGTAAAGGCAAACCGAGGCTTGAATTGCTGAGTCAGATAAAAGTAATTTTTCCAAATTATACGCATTAAAAAAGCCCTTGCTCGAAAGCGAAGGGCTTAGTCATTCATTGATCTACCAATGAACTATATAAGGCTCATCTCATACTAAGAACAGTATAACTGAATTTAAGGGAGCAGAGAAGAAAACCTTTAAATGGTTTTCTTATTCTATTTGTTCTTAATTTATTTAGGCATATAGCAAGTTACATCAATAGTAAACCAAGACACAAAACTTGCACTTTGCATTTTTGAAGGTGTGGTATTTGTGTGTAGGCCCCGATTAGATTGGCTTTGAGAAGGAAAAATAGTGGTCTTTAAATGGTTCTAATAACATTTGGAATGAACATTTTGAAGAATCAGGGCGGATGTAAGCAAGGAAGTTAATATGAATTTGATTAGATTAGAAGAACTCTCATTGATGAGTAATGCGGTTTTGACACCTCAATTAAACAATTGGCCATGTATACAATCAACAAATTTAGAAGATAATGATTGTCAGAAGCATAGAGACAGTTTTTCCGAACAATCTGATAAAAAATTTCATAAAGAATGGCGAAAACAACAAAAGAAAATACTTAAAAATATTCCGAGTAATGCTGTATTACTCAGTATGAAAGACTCTATTTAGTCTAGACATTAGACAATTTTATAAAGACATAAATTACAAGGATGAGCTGTTAGCTAAATAACTTTACGTAGCTACACTTGTTAGTCATAACTTCTTCTAGAGATACTGAAAATATTAATAAATAACGAATATGTAAGGTAAGAGGGGCAAATAGAAAATAACAAAAAAGACACTTCTGTAGAGGTAATTTTTATGGTTAATCTTCACCAAAAATCACTTTTTGATGTTCTAACTCAACATCAGGCTTATCTATATCGAGCATCCTCAAGATCGGTCAATGAGCTTCTTAATTTATTTAACTCCGAAACGGTTAGCATGCTTACCAAGTTAAGTAATTTGTTAGATGAACTAAATGAGAAGGAAAAAACAGCGCTAGCAGGCGGGCTTTACTCAACAGCTCCATTGAAAGAGATACGTGCACTAATTTCTCAATGGTTTAATGTAACGAATGATGCACTCATTGATACGTTTACCGTTTCTGCTGTGGCATTGGCTGTCTATGAAGCCAGATATATGTCAAAAATTTTTGGTGGTACACATAAAGAGTTAAAAGGTGAACAGCTGTATAAAGCTGCGAAACGTGTTCCTTTAGCAGGTGGAGCATTGGTAGATGAGTTGCTCTTGAAAATTGTTGAGGTGGCGCGTCAACGTGTCGAGTATGCAATTCGGGATGGCCTTAATACTGGAGCCACAAATCAACAAATTATTCAAAGGATTCACGGCACTAAACGCCTTAAATATGAAGATGGACTATTAAATAGCACAAAGGCGGATATTGAACGAACTGTACGTACAATTCGAAGCCATATATCCAATCAGGCCTATTTAAATAGCTATAAACAGTTAAAGTTTGAATATGTCAGATTTGTAAGTGTCCTTGATGGAAGAACATCCAAAGTATGTGCTGCACTTGATAGCAGTGTCTGGACCATCAATGATCCTACAAAGAAGGTTCCCCCTCTACATCCTCATTGCCGTAGTATTTTAATTCCAACACATGAAGATGGTCAGCTCATTGGCAGCCGAGCTTTCATTATGGATGAAAGAAAATTTAAGGATATTCCTAAGATTGAACGTGAACAATTAACTGGTCAATTAGATGCAAATACATCTTTTAAAGAGTTTTTTAAACTAACAGACGATTTCTTTCAAAAAGAGTGGCTAGGACCTAAAAGGTATCAACTATATAAAGAAGGGGAATTCGATTTTGATAAGTTTTTTGATCCAGAAGGGCGGTTATATACACTTGAGGAACTTAAAGAACTGGATGAGCGGGCCTTTAAAATATTGGGATTGTGATTGAGGAAAGCAGCATTTGAAATAGGATTTTTAGCTTAAATAACTTTTTTGGTTTTAACTAAATATACACACTTAAACAATTAGTTGAAAAAAGTTTCCATAATCTTGTCAGATAGCATGTTAAGTTTTTCTCAATCATAAAAATTTAAAAAGGATGAGAATATGAAATTTTCCTACCAAGATCTTGCTGGAAATAATATTGAAGTGGAATGTGAAAGTTATATCCATATTCCATCAGGTGCAGCTGTAAAATCTACAGAAGCCGGCAATTACCATATTACTGAAAATTTCAGCTTCTATAAAAAAACTCAAGCTGATTCTGTGCCCATCTATCGATTTGCTATTGATCGTAATTCTAATGTTTTTAATAGCGATGAACTGCCAGCATTAGCTCAAATTGGTAAAGATTGGAAAAGTTTAGACTAGTCTTTAACTCAGCATAAAGCCCTCATTCGAGGGTTTTATAATGTACCTTAAATGAGTTATTTCTTTTTAAATACAAGCGTTAAGCCTATTAAAATTGCAATCATTCCTATTAAGCCCGCAAGCGGCAACTTATTTTTTAAAATTAAAAAATCTAAAAGTGCAGTAACGACAGGCACTAAATAAAATAGGCTTGTTACATTTACAAGATTGCCCTGATTTAGAAGACGGTAAAGTAAAAGTTGAGCAACTACAGAAATTAAAATTCCAAGGAATAAGGCCGAAATAATGAGTTGTGAATTCCACGTTATTTCAAAATGTTCAAATGGAACTATAAATAAACAAACTAGAAGGCTAACTATATATTGGAGCGGTAAGACATCTGTTGGGGCTTGTTGAATGTCTTTTTGCATGATGGCACCAAAAGTGATACAGATCAGTGCTGCTAAGGCAAAGAATATTCCGATTGGAGCGATAAAAGACATAGTTAAGCTTTTCCACACTAAAAGGATGAGTCCGGCTAAAGCAATCAATAGACCTAATAATCTTTCTTTTTGTAAATTCTTTTCTAAAAGACAAAGTGTCAAGATTGGCTGTATTCCCATGATTGTGGCCATTAAACCAGGGGTGACTCCGTGAGCCATGGCTTTAAAATAACAAATTGAATAACCTGCAATAATGAGGAGTCCAGTTAATAAAACTTGCTTTCGAGTTCCATGCTTAGGTAAAAGTCTTTTTCTAAAAATAGCAATTAACAATAGAACAAACAAAGCTGTGGCAAAGCGCAGAATTAATAATGCTATAGGTGAGGCACTGTCGAGTCCCCATCGAGTAAAAATCGCAGCACTTCCCCAAAGTAAAACGAAAGTGGATGTCGCACTTTGTGACGCAAGCATCTGTTTATTTAGGCGCATAAAACCTCCTCCTAGTGCGTAATACCTAAGAAATACGAAGTGATAAAATTGTTAGTAAGGACAGTGATTAACGAGTTATTCAGTTGTTAATCAATTCACCGTTAGCGACGTTAAAAATAAATTGTTTTAACTTCTTATAAGCTCAGTATGAAAGAGACAATAAATAAAGAAAAGCGCATAATTCTTTTATATACTATTTGAAAATCGAATAGATAAATTCTAATGACTTTAAAAAATTTACAGATTGATTGGCTAAAGTGTTTTGTCACCGTAGTAGATACAGGCTCTTTATCAAACGCAGCACCTGAGTTATATCGGTCACAGTCAGCTGTTAGCATGCAACTAAAAAAACTTGAAGAAGCCCTACATTGCCAACTTTTAATACGAACGCACCGACAAATTGAATTAACGTCTCAAGGACAGCTACTTTTAGGTTATGCGCGCCGTATTCTTGACTTACATGCAGAAGCCCAAATGGCATTTCACGGAGATGAGCTGAAGGGGCGTATACGCCTTGGGGTGCCCGATGATTATGCTGCAAAATATTTAACGCCCGTACTGAAGCGTTTTGCTCCACGTTATGGAGGTGTTGAAATTGAATTAATTTGTGAGCAGTCTACTTCGTTAATACCACGGGTAGAAACTGGGGATATAGACTTGGCATTAATTTCGAGAGATAACGCTCGTCAAGGAACACTTTTATTTCATGAAGCAATGGTGTGGGTAGGTTCTCCACAGTTTGAACTCTGGCGAGAAGATCCACTCCCAATTGCAGTTTATGAAAGTACTAGTCAAGCCAAAAAGAGCGCTATTAATTCATTGGCCTTACAGGGACGCCGTTATCGGGTGGTATACAACAGTTCAAGTTTAGCAGGCCAAATTGCAGCAGTTGAAAGTGGTTTAGCAATTGCCGTGTTCACCCAGTGTAGTGCACCTGAGCATTTAACTATTTTAAGTGCTGATCATGGCTTAGGACCTTTAGAACCTATGGAGGTCGCTGTGTACCGAAGCCGGGCATCTTTGGAGTCTAAAGCTGTAGATCACTTATATGACTTACTCCTCAAAACGCTCAGGCATTCAGTTAATATTTAATCTCAGTTTATTTTAGGTGCTGGGCTTTGAATTTGGTGAGTTAAATTTTAAATGGGCACTTAAAGTTAAAACTAAATAGCTTTACATTTTTGCGCTAAATCTACAAAAAAGCCTAGAAACATATGCTGATCTTAAAACTAATAAAAAGTATTTATTAACTCATCAATCTGAACAACTCATGAGGTGAAACATGACAAAAATTATAGCGACCTTGGGTTTAGCCGCCTTTATTTCTTTGAGTGTGAGTGCTTGCCAAGGTGAAAACGACACAAAACAGCAAGATAAAACCACAACTCCTCATTCGATGGATAAAGATTCATAATCTAGTTGAATGCTCAAAGCCCATCGTAAGATGGGTTTTTTTTATATCTTTTTATTTTTGTCTTAAAGTGTGATTTGTAACTCAAAATATTTATTTTTAATGGCGCCGTTCAAAATATGTTGACTAATACACTTGGTTTTAAATATATTTAAATTCGACACTAATTATTTTAAATAGAACTCTATATTTAAAGTAAATTGGTTCAAATATCCTCAGATCAGAAATTTAACCTTTAAGTTTAATTATAAAAATATTAACTAATCAAGGAGGTAAGTATGGACGCTAAATTTCATTCTGAAAATGAATATGGTTTTATTTTAAGTATATTGAACAACTATGTTGTTATAAAGAAGACATTAAAAGATGATCATTATCCTTATGATTCATTTGGTTATCTTCTTGCTCTTTATCAACCACTAAAAGTCTACATTCCTCAGCTTCCACATCCAAAAATTTATATTGAGGTTGGTGGAATTTCTTATGACAGAATGATTGTTATGCAAACCGAGGACGAGACAGAAGCCATAAATATTTTATTGAATTTAGGACAACTTGTTGCTTAACAATGAAGTGATATTTAAATGCTGAGTTTAATTTACTTAAGAAAAAGCTTTCTTAAGTAAATTCACGAAAAAATAAAGGCCATAAAATAGTTGTTGGGAAAGAAAACTTAAAGAAATTTTTTAATGTTACTATTTATTCTCATTAAACAAAGAACTTAATAAGATACAAAAAGCCACAAAAGCTAAATCTATAACTTTAAAAGAATTTGTTTATATAGCTAAGAATATTAAAAAGTAGGTAATCGTCATGAAAAAAATACTTTTAACAGCATTGGCTGGATTTGCTTTATTAGGAAGTAGTGCTGTGATGGCTAAACAAGATGCTGCTTTATTAAAAGAAGCAACAAAAAATGTAGTCACAGTGTCCAAAGTAAAAACTTTGGCTGATGAATCTGGAGTAACTTTAACTGGTACGATCGTAAAGCATATTTCTGGGGATCATTTTGAGTTAAAAGATGCTACGGGTTCAATCATAATTGATATCGATGATGACTTATGGAAACCTCTTGAGCTAAAAGCAGGGGATAAAGTACGTGTCGTTGGTGAGATAGATAAGCATAGAGTTAAGCCTACCGATATTGAAGTTTTCCAAATTGAGCGTGTTAAATAAAAGCTAATGTTTTAAGTAAATATTGTTCAAAAACAATGAAAAAGAAAACTCCTATTTTTAGGAGTTTTCTTTTGAAGATAGTAAGTTTTTATTATTGCGTTGCATTAAAAGCCTCATGGTATTTGACATTAGCTTTTGGAATATTGCCCGAGAAAGTTAGAGCCTGAAAATATTCACTTGGTACATCAGGCAAAATTAGCTCAGGATAATTTTTAAAACCAAATCGGCTGTAATAATTTGGATCACCTAATAAAACACATCCTTGAGCGCCAAGTTGTTTTAATTTTTCTAGTGATTTATTGATGAGAAGAGAGCCAATACCACATCCTTGTTTATTTGGATGAACCGAGAGAGGACCTAAACCATACCAACCTATTTCGCCTGAGCTAATCTCAACCGGAGAAATAGCAATATGTCCAATAATAGACTCATTTTCAATTGCAACTAGAGAAATAGTAAGTTGGCCGTAATCTCTTAGACTATTAACAATAAAATGCTCGGTATGACTTGTATGCTCAGCATTTTGAAAAGCTGCTTTTGTCAATTTTTCAATGGCTTCAATATCTTCGGCTTGCTCATCACGAATAATAATATTCATTAAAAATTCTTCCAGACTTATAGATTATTCATATACTTTAACTTTTAAATAATTATTGAAAAGAAAGATAATTTAGATTTCTAAGATACTTTATTTGTTACTGGTTATAAAAAGCAACTACTACTCATCAAACTCATACATAAAGTAAAATTTTATAAAAATCATTTTTAATATAATCACTTTAAAAATAATTTTGAGGGTCAATAAGTTGAGAAAAATCATTAAAACATTATTACTATCTACGCTTATTTCAGCTACTTCGTTCACTATCTATGCCAAAAATACTGAGCAAAAAGTTAATTTTTTACAAAGTTCACCACATACCATTTTAACTGGAAAATTTCAGGGCTACGATGATGTAAGGTATAGAGTTTATGCGAACAAAGGCCAAATATTAAAATTTGATATCAATAGTCTGGGGAATTTAGCCTACATTAATATTTTTGCACCTGGTAAGAAGCCAGGTAAAGATAACGCATTATTGATTGGCTCAACTATAGGTTTTAAAGGAGAGCTTACTTTACCAGTTGACGGCGATTATATTATTCAAGTTTATCAAATGCGTAATAGTGCTCGTAAAAATAAAACTGTGAAATATACTTTAGACCTCGAGTTATTAAACAAAGTGAAAAAATAATAACTGATGAAATTTACTAGCTCTCAAATGAGAACTAGTAAATTTGAAAATTGGTATATTACTAACGATTATATTAAAGAAAATAGCTCATGAATGCCCGAGCTTTCAACAAACAGTTGATCGTGTGAAACGAGCAATACCGCACCTTCATAACTCTGAATAGCATTAGCAAGTAGCTCTCTAGATTCAATATCCAAATGATTTTCGGGTTCATCTAATAACAGAAGTTCAGGTGTAGGTTTTATCTGGCTAAGTGCCAATAAAGCTACTTTTAATTTTTCACCACCACTTAACTGAGACAATAGTTGGGTACCTTTATCCCCACGAATTCGAAGTTGACCTAGCAAATTTCTCCATTCGAGTTCTGAAAGTTCATTATTCATGTGAGTTAAATTTTCAATAACAGTGATTTCATCACACAAAAAGCTAAAGTTCTGGTCGAGATAGAAACACTCTACAGATAAGTGAATGCTGTCACAGGGTTGATTGTTCTGTGCATGAATTGCCTTAAGTAAAGTTGATTTTCCAGTACCATTTTGTCCTGTTATGTGAATTTTTTGAGCTGCTTGTACAGCTAGATCGATGGGTTTTTGAGTACCATGTTTCAGTTTCAATTTTTTAATCCGCAGAATTTCACCAGATTTCTTATGAAAAGACGGGAAGAAAAACTGTTGAGGTTTAACCGTTTCGAGAAGTTTTTTCTTGTCCTGTAAGTTATTTTGACTGTTCGAAATCTGACGTTGGTGTTGAGACTGTATAGCAGCAATGCTTTGGCCTGCTTGTTCCTTTTTAAAGTCGAGCAAAATTTTGGCTTGAGAATTTGATTCTCTTAATTTATTTCCAGCACGTTCACGTTTTTGAGCTTTCATTAATACATCATGTTGCTTTTGCTTCATGTGTTTAACTTCACGTTGGTTCTGTTGAATAGATTGCTCTAGAGCTGCAATATTGGTTTGATACTGCCCATAAAATTTTTCATAGTTTCCGGTGGTGTGATGTAGACCATGTTCATTTAAATGATAAATATGGTCGACTTCATTTAATAAAGTCCGATCATGGCTAATGATAAGACTACCTGCTGGGTGTTTTTTTAAATGATCGATTAACCATTGTCTAGATTCCTGATCTAGATGATTACTAGGCTCATCAAGTAATAGATAGTGATCTGATTTTAAAAATAAACAGCTTAGAGCCAATTTAGTTTTTTGACCTTCACTTAAATTTTTAACTGGGAAATCTAAATCTGTTGGTAGACCAGCAGATTCTAAGAGGTTGTTCCATAAAGTGGGCAGGTCCCATTTACCTTCCAATAAATCATAATCATCGAAGTCGGCATTACCTTGTTCAACTCTTTTAAAAGCGTCGTAAATATCTAAGATATCTAAGGCTTCAGCAATCGTCAGTGCTGTCAAACGATGCAATTGAGGTAAATACGTATGTTTTACATGCCAAGATATTTGCCCTGATGTAACAACTGCATCTAATGCAAGCGTCTCATTTAACATTTGCATAAGCAAAGATTTGCCTTGGCCATTACGACCAATTAGGGCAGAGACCTGATTCGAGTCAAGACTAAAATTTAGATGCTCAAACATTACCTTTGAAGGGAACTCTAAGGTAAGTTGCGATATTACACATGCCTGCTGAGTCATAAAAAAACCTCATAGATACAGGATGTACAAAATAGGAGAATGATAATTTTTAATAGAGACGGTAAATCACAAAAATAGTCTATTTTGCACATCAAAAAAAGAAAAAATTGATGAGAAAAAAGACTTACTTCATTGGCGTGACTCACGAAATTGATGGAATAGAGAACTATTCTATAGGGTTTTTTAGTAGGTGTAAAATTTCTATAAACTATTTTATTAAAAAGCCCAATCATTAGATTGGGCTTTTATCTTTCAAGTATTTTACTCTTTTACGACTAAAACTTGAATCTTGGTGCTATTTAAAACATCTTGAGCAAAGCTTCCCAAAATTAGTTTTTGGAAACCTTTACGGCCATGCGAACCAATCACAATCAAATCAGAACCTAAGTCTTCTACGGCTTTCAAAATTCCATCTGAAGAAATTTCACCTTGGATGATTTGAGTTTCTGCATCAATGCCTTCTTCAGCACATAAAGCTTTAACTTTTGCGAGAGTTTTTTCTGCATTGGCACGTGCTTCAACAAAATAATCTTTTACAACAGGTGAGATGTAATAAAAATCTACGCCACTAAAAGGATCTACCGCAACCAAACTAATGGCGGTCAATTTACTACCAAATGCTTTTGCAATGTGAGCTGCTTGTCGAGCTGCTGCTAAAGAAATGTCAGAACCATCTACTGGTACAATAATATGTTGGTAATTCATGATGTTATTCCTCTTATTTACAGTTGTTATATGTATGAAAGCTTTTATTAATTAAAGATTAACATATTTCATTCTTTGGAGACATCTATTCAATTAAAAGTAATTGAAATTAAATAAAATTAATATAAATCAAACAATTGGATTGATTGCTTTTTTGGTTTTGAACTGTTTAGTATGTTGTAGACTAATAATTGTTAATATTTACATGAAAATTACAAAAAATTACGGTTCATATTTCTGTCACAAAGAAACCGTATAACAAAATAGTAAATTAAAGGGGGCTAAGGAAGATGGCAGATTTAACAGCAAAGAAAGTCAATAAACTCATTGAAGAGTTTAGTCAAACAGGTAAAGAACCTCAAAAGTTAATCATTGGCTACAAAACTTATGCAAGACTGATGACTGAAGATAAATTTGCAGAAAAAGTTGTTCCTTCACTAGAAGACTCAAAAGAACGCTTATATAAAAACTTAAAAATTAAACTTGTGACTGAAAAACATTATTTTGAAATTAAATAAAACTTATGTGAACTTCATCACTGTCTATTAAACTAAATTAACATTAAATAAGTTTAATAACATTATTAATGTATGATGATACAAATTAATAGTGTAATCAACATTTGAAAACAGCAATCGTTTATAAACTCGATAGAATAAATTGCTTTTATTTTAAGTAGTGGAATAAATTGAAATGCCAACATTCAGTGTAATTATTTTTTATATTTTAGCCATATTAGGCGGTTTAACAATTGTTTATGGATTAATCAGTTTAAGTGTTTTTTTAATTACAATCGGATTGGCTCTATTATTTGCAGCACTTTTATTAAAAAAAGAATTTAAAATAGATATTTTATTTTGGCAATAAATATAATATTTATTTGTAATTTAATTTGTTTATAAACGGATTTCGATATAACTGACATAAAAAATGTCAGTTTTTAAAAGATTAAATTAAGTTTTTGTAGAAATATGTGGTTAATGATGTTTTTTGATCAAAATAATTACAATAAAATATAAAAGTAAGAAATTTAAAATTTATTTAAGTATTTAAAAATAAAAAAGTTTCAATTAGGATAAAAGTAAAGTAGTAAGACCATTTTAGCTATTAAACAATAACAAAGTGAGGTAGGCATGACTTATAAGTATGAGTATGCAGGGTTCTGGTTAAGATTTGGCGCAATGATTATTGATAGTCTTATTCTTTGTTTAGCAATTATTCCAGCCGCATGGATTTTTTATCGGGGAGATTACGACTTAGTATTTGCTACAGGCTTAAGTAGTCAGCCACAAAACTATTGGTTTGACCTGATTGTGAACTACGCATTTCCTTTTTTATATTCAGTTTTATGTTGGTTGTATTTTGCAGGTACACCCGGCAAACGTTTGATGCGCTTAAAAGTTTTAGATGAAAAAACAGGCAACAAGCTCACAGTCATGCAGAGCATTATTCGATATATTGGTTATATTCCATCAATTTTAGTATTTGGTATTGGTCTTTTTTGGGTGGCATTTGACGCTAAAAAACAAGGCTGGCACGACAAAATGGCAAAATCAGTCGTAGTAAGAGAACTATAAGAAATTATACTAAAAAGCGTTCATAGTATTGAAAATAGGGAGCTATGAACGCTTTTTTATTAGCTTTTTTGGGCTTTAAATTTGAGCACAGCAAATACAATAATTCCGACAACCAATCCCCAAAATGCTGAGCCGATCCCGAAGAATTGAATACCCGAAGCACTACATAAAAAGGTAAATAATGCAGCTTCACGTTCTTCAATTTGAGCAAAAGCAATCGCAATGTTGTGGCTGATCGTACCAAGTAATGCAATACCCGCTAAAGCAACAATAAAAATATGGGGGAAAGACATCAATAAACTTGTGAGTGTTGCAGCAAACAAACCCATTAAGAGGTAGAAAAAACCACAGCTTATACCTGCAATATAGCGTTTGCTTGGGTCAGGATGAACTTGGTCGTCTAAGCTTACGGCAGCACTAATCGCAGCAATATTGACGCTATAACAGCCAAACGGTGCAAGCACAACTTGGGTTAAACCTGTCCAGCCAATGAGTTGATTCACGTGTGGTTTGTAGCCATAACTTTTGATCATGGCAATACCCGGTAAATATTGAGAAGCCATACTAATCACAAACAGTGGCAGTGCTAAGCCCAAAAGTGCTGACCAGCTAAAGTCAGGACTAATCCAAACAGGTTTTGCTAAAGACCACTGAATTGTAGGCATATGAAATTCTAAAAAGACAGGGCATAGGACAATACCTGCAATTACGGTAAATACAATGCTATAACGCGGCCATAATCTTTTTGTAATGACATAAATGCTAAGTAAGGACAAAACAAATGCCCAATCATTTTGTAAACTTGCGAAAAGTGAAATACCAAATTTGAGTAGGACGCCTGCCAGCATAGCACTTGTTAAACTTTGAGGAATGTATGACAGCGCTTTTTGAAAAATACCTGAAAAGCCTAAAATAGCTGTTAGTAAACCACCAACTAAAAAAGCACCAATCGCTTCATTTAAACTATATCCACTACCTGTTGCCATAATTAAAGCAAGACCAGCGGTTGACCATGCCGTCGCTACAGGATATTTAAATTTCCAAGAAAGAATGAGTCCTGATAAGCCAATACCCAAACCCAAAGCCCAAAACCATGAAGTGATTTGTTCAGGTGAAGCACCTAAAGCTTGAGCCGCCTGAATCACTAAAACGGCCGAAACACTAATACCAATGAGAAAGGTAATAAAACCAGCAAATACTGCTGGAATTGAAAAATCTTGAAGAATTTTTTGCATGATACGTATTCTAAATCCAAGAAAAATTAATAGGCTTCTGCCATTGCTTCCAGTTGGGGTGAATTTAACAATTTTTTTTAAGAAGGTGCTTTCTATTTTTAGGTTAAAAAATAAATAATATTTTTAAATTCTTAAATAATGCTATTATTCGTTCCATAAATAACAATGAATCAAGAATATTATTTTATGGATGAGAAAGCTGAAAATTTAACTCCATTAGAACTGAAAATTATGCGCGCCTTACAAGAAAATGGGCGTTTAAGTAATGCTGAATTGGCAAAACTTGTAGGTATTAGTACATCATCTTGTTGGAATCATACTCAACGTCTTTTTAAGATTGGAGCAATCTTGGATGTCCGTGCTCGGATCAATCCCAATACGGTTCAACGTGGTACTGTGGTGTTAGTCGGTGTAGTTTTGGATCGTTCCACCCCTGATAGCTTTCAAGCATTTGAACAAGCGTCGGGTGATTTGGAAAATGTTTTAGAGTGTTATCTGGTGGCGGGAGAAGTCGATTATTTTCTAAAAATTCGTGTTAAAGATTTGGCTGCGTTTAACCGATTTCATAGTGAAAAGATTATTGCCTTACCCGGAGTAAGACAAGTCAGAACTTTTTTTGTACTTAATGAAGTTAAAACAGATGGCATGCTGGACTTTTAGAGCAGTTCATGATGTTTTAACTTTCTAATGTAAAAGCCTATTAGAGTAAAAATAATTAAATCGTTGAGGTTGCAAGTTTTAAACCAAATCCGAAAAATAGAATTCCGACTAAAAAGATTCCGCTTGCTGCAATTTTATGGTTTTCTTTAAAAAATGCCGAGAGTTTAATTCCAGAGAAGATTAATGCAGTTAAATAACTAAAGCTAATGATCTGTAAAATAATCGCTAAAATTAAAAAGCTTAGAGCGGGGTAGGCATAGTCGGGTTCAACAAATTGAACAAAGAAAGATAGGAAAAATAAAATTGCTTTAGGATTGAGTAAACTAATACTGAGGGCTGTTTTATAAGGATGAATTTTATCTAAAGCGGGTAAATCGGCCATTTCTGGTTGAGTTTGATTGCGTTGTTTCCAGCGTTGAATACTGCCTTGTAACAGTTTAAAGCCTAAGTAAGAAAGATAAAGTGCACCTGTTAATTTAAGAATAACAAATACCCATGGGAATGCCTTAAGTAGAGAAGCAGCTCCGAGTACTGTACATAGCATTAAAATAAGGTCACCAGTGAAAATACCGAATGCACCCATATATCCGGTTTTAATCCCGTAGCGTGAAGCAATTGACATCACATAAAGAGAATTGGGTCCTGGCAATAACACAATTAGGAATGTACCAATAATATATGTTGTTAAATCTGTTATGCCGAACACGAGAAACCCAATAAAAAACCGATTTTTGTCATGATAACAAAAATCGGCAATTTTGTATGAAAAGTGCAGTTTTTTAAGATTTTATTTCCGCATCAATTCCAAAAGACTGACGTAACAAAAGGCTTAATTGGTCACGTGCTTTAATAAAGCCATCAACACCACCTTGTAAAAGCTGGAATGCCATTAAGTCATGGTTAAGTTCATCTTTAAAACTTTGCTCATCTTGAGCTGTTCTAACAATCGCTTCTGCTTGTTTTGCTTGAGTTGCATCAAGGGCCGCATCAACTGTACGGGTATCTTGCTCAAGCTGGGTAAGTAAGCTTGGCGAGATGGTTAGCAAATCACATCCAGCTAGACCAAGCACTTGATCAATACTACGGAAGCTCGCACCCATCACTTGAGTTGGAATATTTTGCTGCTTGTAGTAAGTGTAGATTTTCTTAACTGAAACGACACCTGGATCTTTTTCGATTGGGTAAGCGTCTACACCTTCAGCTTTTTTGTACCAGTCTAAGATACGACCTACAAATGGTGAGATTAAAGTCACTTTTGCATCTGCACACGCTTGGGCTTGATGTAAACCGAAAAGGAGAGTGAGGTTACAAGCAATTCCTTCAGCTTCGAGCACTTTGGCAGCTTGAATACCTTCCCAAGTCGATGCAATTTTAATAAGAATACGTGACTGATCAATACCATAACCTTTGTAAAGTTCACATAATTCATGCGCTTTTTTAATGGTCGCTTCAGTGTCATATGAAAGTGCAGCATCGACTTCCGTTGAAACACGGCCTTCAATCAGTTTTAAAATTTCTACACCAAATTTTACAGTTAAAATATCAATGGTTCTTTCGATTAACTCATCGTTGCTATAGCCTTCTTCTTTGGCTTGATAATAAGCATCTTCAATGAGCTCTTTGCTTTCTGG
>Ga0308168_1000457_pt1 | contig 49459 bp, 37 predicted proteins | sample PhyCR2_FD_202133 | JGI IMG/M metagenome (GOLD analysis project Ga0308168, IMG submission 202133) | Phyllosphere microbial communities from UC Gill Tract Community Farm, Albany, California, United States - DLSLRC.R2 | ecosystem: Host-associated > Plants > Phyllosphere > Unclassified | place: USA...
CGCGGTTGGTGTTGAATACGCAGTGACCAAAAACTGGGCAACCCGTCTGGACTACCAGTGGGTTAACAACATCGGTGACGCAGGTACCGTTGGTGCGCGTCCTGATAACTCAATGCTGAGTGTTGGCGTTTCCTACCGTTTCGGTCAGGATGATGCAGTAGCACCAGTTGTTGCTCCAGCTCCGGCTCCAGCTCCAGTTGTTGAAACCAAGCGTTTCACCCTGAAGTCTGACGTTCTGTTTAACTTCAACAAAGCAACGCTGAAGCCAGAAGGTCAGCAGGCACTGGATCAGCTGTACACTCAGCTGAGCAACCTGGATCCTAAAGATGGCTCTGTAGTTGTGCTGGGTTACACCGACCGTATCGGTTCTGAGCAGTACAACCAGAAACTGTCTGAAAAACGCGCTCAGTCTGTTGTAGACTACCTCGTTTCTAAAGGCATCCCTTCTAACAAGATCTCTGCACGTGGCGAGGGTAAATCTAACCCTGTTACCGGCAGCACCTGTGACAGCGTGAAAGGCCGTAATGCCCTGATCGACTGCCTGGCGCCAGACCGTCGCGTAGAAATCGAAGTTAAAGGCATCAAAGACGTTGTAACTCAGCCACAGGCTTAAGTTATCTCGTTAAAAAAAACCCCGCTTCGGCGGGGTTTTTTATTATCTGAAGAGGACGAAGGAACGATAAAAATCGTCTTCGCTTGATCTGCTTTATTCGGGTTTACCCAAAATAGCCTTCAGATCCTGTTTAAGTGATGACATCTGGCTGGCGTATTGCTCTTTACGCTCGGCGTCTTCAATAAGCTGCACGATGGTTTCGGACAAGGTACTGTTACGACGCTGTGCCAGTCCAGCCAGGCGCTGCCATACCAGATACTCTAAATCGATAGACTTTTTTCGCGTATGCTGATGTTCGGCATTGAAATGACGTTTACGGCGCGCACGGATCGTCTGCTTCATCCGGTTTTCAAGCGCCGGATTGATGTGCAGGTCAATCCATTTCAGTACCTCTACCGGCCGATTCTCCATGACAAGCAGTTCATCGACGGCGGCCTGCGCTGCACTTAACTCGATGTAACGCGTGATCAGTTCACCTTCCCGGTGCTTTTTAACCAGATATTTCCATTTCCATCCGCTTTCAAGATTTTCCAGCTGCTGATATTTCATCGGAATCTCATGCTGAGCACATAACAGGTTTAGAATAACAGCTTTTTTTCATCAGGCTGCAAACAAAACAGGAACACTGATCGTAATGTTAACGCAAGCTGCGTAGATGTGCATGTCTGCTGTGCTTAACAGGCTGAAATATTGTATAATGCCGCTTTTAATCATTCAGAAAAATACGATAACTTTGACCAACAACCGATTAGAGTGGCGCGCCCTGCAGCCCGATACAGAACGCTTTCAGCATCTCCTCTCGCAGGTACCAGCTGCCGAAACAGAATGCTTTGCATCCGTGCAGGCACGTCTGTTTAACGGGCTGAACCTGTTACTGCAAACGCCGGCCAAAGTCCCACTCATGCTGGTCAAAAGTCCCGAAAGTGCGGAATATTTAGCGCTGCTGCAAAATATTCTCTCCACCCTCGCTGATGAGGAAGAGGGCCCCCCTACGCTTTACGGTGGTCAGTATGATATCGGAGATAACGCGATAAGCTGGCGACCCGCACAGAGTGGTGCGGATAATTTCGCCAGCGAAGGGGGCATTCATCAGGCAGAGTGGATCGAAGCCGAGCAGCTTTTTGGCTGCGTGCGCCTCCACCAGTCCAGGATAACCCTGTCACCGGGGCTCGTACATCGCGCCAACGGCGGGGTGCTGATCCTTTCCCTGCGAGCTTTGATGGCACAGCCTTTACTCTGGCTACGTCTGAAACAGATCATGGTTAACCAGCGTTTTGACTGGTATTCACAGGATGAAACCCGCCCCCTTCCTCTGGCTGTCCCTTCTATGCCGATGGCGTTTCGCCTGGTGCTGATTGGTGAGCGAGATGTGCTGGCAGATTTTCAGGAGATGGAGCCTGAACTGGCTGCCCTGTCACTGTACAGCGAGTTTGAAGATAATATACAGCTGGTAGATGACGAAGAGTTTATTCACTGGATACAGTGGGTGCAGAACGTAGCCGTCAGCCTGGGGTACCCGGTTCCCGATGCCGATTTCTGGCCGGTGTTGATTCGTGAGGCTGCCCGTTATACGGGCGATCAGGATACCCTTCCACTTGATCCTCAGTGGCTGGGCCGGCAACTTCAGGATGCCGCGCTCTACAGCGAAGACGAGCGTATCTCAGCACAAAATCTGCAGGATGCGCTCAGTACACGCGAATGGCGCGAAGGCTTCCTGCCTGAACGTATTCGCGATGAAATTTTGCTCGATCAGATCCTGATCGAAACCGAAGGGGAAATGATCGGCCAGATCAACGCGCTCTCTGTCATGGAGTTTCCTGGCCATCCGCGTGCTTTTGGTGAACCCTCCCGCATAAGCTGCGTCGTTCACGTGGGTGACGGTGAGTTTATGGACGTGGAGCGCAAAGCCGAGCTGGGTGGAAATATTCATGCAAAAGGCATGATGATTATGCAGGCCTGGCTGATCGCGGAACTGGAGCTTGAGCAGCAGCTGCCCTTTTCTGCCTCACTGGTCTTCGAGCAGTCCTATTCCGAAGTCGATGGTGACAGCGCCTCGCTGGCAGAACTGTGTGCTCTGATTAGCGCCCTCGCCTCACAGCCCATCAATCAGCAGCTGGCGGTCACCGGCTCTGTGGATCAGTTTGGTCGCGTGCAGCCGGTCGGCGGCCTGAATGAAAAAATTGAAGGCTTCTTCAATGTCTGTCAGCAGCGCACGTTAACCGGTTCTCAGGGGGTGATCATCCCTGCAGCGAACGTACGCCATCTCTCCCTGCAACAGGACGTTGTGGATGCCGTGCGGGAAGGAAAATTCCATCTCTGGGCCGTGTCGAGCGTTGACGAGGCGCTGCCTCTGTTAACCGGTATGGCGTGGGATAAAGAAACCGGCGCCTGCCTGCACCGTTCGATTCAGGAGCGGATTGCTCAGATGCTCCATCCGGATGCACGTCATCGCCCGTGGCCCCTGCGCTGGTTAAACTGGTTTACGCCAGGCTGATCGGACTTGTCCGGCGTACACGTGTAAGCTAAACTCCGTGCTTCATTAAAATAAGGCTTATTGAGACTATGGTAGATAAACGCGAATCCTATACAAAAGAAGACCTGATTGCCTCTGGTCGCGGTGAATTATTTGGCGCAGAAGGCCCGCCATTGCCAGCCGGCAATATGTTGATGATGGACCGCGTGGTTAAGATGACCGAAGACGGCGGTAACTACGGGAAAGGATTCGTTGAAGCGGAACTGGATATCAATCCCGATCTGTGGTTCTTCGGCTGTCATTTTATCAATGACCCGGTTATGCCCGGCTGCCTCGGCCTGGATGCTATGTGGCAGTTGGTCGGTTTCTACCTAGGCTGGTTAGGCGCTGAAGGTAAAGGCCGCGCACTGGGCGTGGGTGAAGTGAAATTCACCGGGCAGGTTCTGCCAACAGCCAAAAAAGTTTCTTACCGCATCCATTTCAAACGCGTTATTAACCGTAAACTGGTGATGGGCGTGGCAGATGGTGAAGTACTGGTCGATGGTAACGTGATTTACACTGCTACCGACCTGAAAGTGGGCCTGTTTAAAGACACCACTGCTTTCTAAAATAATTTTGACCCAAATTATCCGTGTTATTGCAAGGCAGCAACGCAACGATCCCCGTGAAGTTTACTCCGGTGAGCAAATGGGGTGAGTTAGGTAGCAATGGCTTCTGCGGCTTTAACGTAGAGGGGTCAAAATGAAAACCTCCGCAACAGCGGAGGTCTTTCCTTCTCAATAACAGGCCGCTACGCGGTAACTGACCTGTCCTCCATGGCTTGTCGCCAACCTCCCAACCAGTGAGATCGAGCATCCAGCATTTGATACGGACACATCTCTTTAGAGCGTCCTGTAATGCCTGCGTGATAACCCCGTGACTGCGCCCGATCAAGGCGATCTCGTTTCTGTCTCTTCATGCCGCGTTTCCCTCATTTTGTCTGGTGGAATCTGGTGGAAAGAAAACAGTGGTTACGTTTCGTGCAACCACGCTTCAGTTTTACCGCGACTTTGAACAAAGATCAACGCGCAAATGTAATGCGGCTGTCATCATTCTGCCTCACAGGCCGGGCCGGAATTGAACTGCAGCAGAAGAAGAAAGGATTACACCCTACTGATTTATATAAAAAAAGCCTTTGATGCAGCAGAAGTAAGGTTCTGCAACTATCAAAGGCTTAGTGCGTTAGTTAATTTTTACTTATTGTTCGCGAATAATCGCATTAGCGACCTGTCCCGCAATCTGTTGCCATCCTTTAGCCAGCGTTCTCACTAACCCGTCGTAACCATCTTCACTTTGCGGTAACGACAGCGAGAACGGCTGTTTCTGCAGTTTGCCGTTATGTTCCAGAATCCACTCGCCACTGATAATGGCATGACCATCATAGCGGCCATGGAAACCGGTTACGGTGACATTCAGCGTATCGTGCGTCTGGCCGAGAGGCGTCGAGGAGATCAGCGCCGCCGGCAGGCTGGTGCTCAGATTGGTCACCAGCGTCTGCTGTAACTGCTGATCCAGTGGGCTTGCCCATTGGTTATTGGCGGCAATGACGTACTGGACATCATTACTCTGGTACACCACGCCATTTCCGGCCAGATAGTCCGGCACAGAGACACGTTCCACCCAAACTGGCGTGCTCACCGTCTTACTGCTGGCGACGAGTGCCTTTTCTGCCGGGGGCAGCTGATAATAAACAGTTTCAGGGCTGCTGCTGCATGCACTGAGTGCCAGCGCCAGCGCAATGGGTATCCATTTCATCATTGTTTCGCCCTCTTCGGCTGTGGGTCCTGACCCGGTTTGGCTTCAAACACCAGCGCATTGCTTTTACTGTTAAGCGTTTTCAATACGGGCTGTAATTCGCGCAGAACCTGATCGAGGCGCTGCATATCACCCACCATCTTGTTGTAAGCAGGTGAACCTGGCTGGAAGCCTTTCATGCTTCGGTTAAGTTCACGCAGCGTGCTTTGCATATCCGCAGGCAGCTCCTTCATCGACTGGCTTGAGGTTATCTGATTCAGACTGTCCAGCGTTTTCTGCATTTCACGCAATGTGCGCTGGCTTTCTTTCAGCGTCCCCGTCGCTTCGTTCAGCAGCGGATTCAGAGGCAGACTGTTAATCTTATCCAGTGATTCCATCAGTTTCTGTTGAATCTGCGCCAGACCGCCTGTCATCGTCGGGATCAGCTCATAGTCAGCAAAGGTTGTCGGGCCGCTGACTGGTTTAGCGTTGCTGTAGAAATCAAGGTCAACATACAGCGAGCCCGTCAACAGGTTAGCGGACTTCAGTGAGGCTCGTAACCCATGAGTTATGCCATCTTTCAGATGCTGCTCGAAGTTAAAATCGCTTCCCAGCTGTTTCTGGAACCGATCCGGCTCAATGCGTATCAGCACCGGTATCCGGTAATCATTGTTCAGACGCTGTGCAATGCCTGGGGTCGTAAACGGCACTTCAGCAACGGTTCCCAGACGAATACCGCGGAACTCAACTGGCGCGCCTTTCTGCAGACCACGAATGGAATCACTGAAGAACAGCAGGAAGTCTTTATGCACGCTGTAGAGGGAATCCTGAATGCTACGCTGATCGTTAAACAGCCGGTATTCCGCCTTGTTTTGTGCTAAATCGCCGCGCTCCCACCCTTCCGGAACATCAAAGCTGACCCCCCCGCTAAACAGCGTGGTCAGTGAACCCATCTCAACACGCATTCCGGAGGCAGACATGTCGACAGCAATCCCGCTATCCTTCCAGAAGCGAACGTTACTGGTGATCAGGCGATCGTATGGCGCAGCAATAAACAGCTGGTACGTCATCATACGTTTATCTGCGTCAAAGGCGCTGGTTTCAACGGTTCCGACGCGATACCCCCGAAACAGTACCGGATCGCCCGCATTCAGTTGTCCGGCCTTTTCACTGTCAAGCGTAATGCGGATACCTTTCGCATCAGGCGGTGCCAGCGGCGGCGCATCCAGCAGTTGGTACTGCTCGGCTTTTTCGCCTTTAGAGCCAGGCTGCAGCTCAATATAGGCACCTGAGAGGAGCGTTCCTAACCCGGTAATACCTTCACGGCCAATGGCCGGTTTGACCACCCAAAATGCGCTGTCTGCACTTAGCAGCTTATCCATACCGGCATTAAGGCGTGCTTTGATTTCCACATGGTGAAGATCGTCCGTCAGAACGGCACTCTCCACCACGCCAACATCAACGCTGCGGCTTTTGATGGTGGTTTTTCCGCCCTCAATACCTTCAGCATTGGTGGTGATCAACGTCACCAGCGGTCCCTGATGGCTGAAGTGGTAAAACAAAATCCATGCACCGATCAACACGGTGACGATGGGGATGATCCACACCGGCGACCACCGTTTGATCTTATCTACCGTGGCTACGCCGTGGTTATTGTCCGTCACTTTTCAGGCTCCTCAGTACTCTTTTCTCGTATCCGATCCCAGGTAAGTCGCGGGTCAAACGTCATGGCAGCAAACATTGTCAGAATAACCACCAGAGCAAACAGCACCGCACCGTTAGCAGGATAAATACTCATTAATTGGCCCATGCGCACCAGCGCTGATAAGACGGCGATAACAAATACGTCAATCATTGACCAGCGCCCGACGAACTCAACCACCTCATAAATCTTGTGCATTCTGTCGCTGTCATACCGGTTATTGTCCCGGCCGTTGGCGTGCCAGCAAAGCCAGCCTATCGCCATCATTTTCAGCGATGGAACCATAATACTGGCAATAAAAATCACCAGCGCTACCGGATAGGATCCGTCACTCCACAGCAGGATTACCCCTGCCATGATAGTGGAATTCATTTTGTTCCCCAATGCCTCGGTAACCATAATTGGCATCACGTTGGCCGGGATATACAGCAGGATCGACGTGATCAGTAAGGCCATCGTCCACTGTAAGCTGTGCCGGCGTCGCGCATGGCCATTCACGCCGCAGCGCGGGCATTCCAGCACATCGCTGGCCAGCACGGCAGTACAACAACGACAGGATCGTAACCCCTGGCGAAGACCGCTCATCCCCGCCTGGGGGACCGCGGGCAGTGCGGGCAGCGGGGCAACCCGCAGCCATAAGGTACGCCGATCAATACACTGGAAGGCTCTGAGCTGTAAGACACAGAAAAGGCACCAGGGAATAAAACTGGTGCCGATACCAATATCGCCATAGGCCATGAGTTTAACAAAACTCACCAGCACACCTGCGAGGAAGATCTCCGCCATTCCCCAGGTTTTCAGCTGGAACAGCACCCGGGCCATGACACGTTTCAACCCCAGAGGCAACCGGATGTCATTCACCAGCAGCAGGATCATCAGCATACATAAGGCCGGCACCCCCTGCACAAACAGCAAAAACAGGGTCGCCAGGCTGCTGTAGTCATCGGAAACCATCACCTGAGGTATTTTTGTCAGGGTAATTTCGCTGCTCAGTCCGGCAACGTGCATATTGATGAACGGAAACAGGTTTGCCAGCAGCAGCATGAAGAGCGCCGCCAGCGCATAAGCGGTTGGCCGCTTGCGCGGCTCAACCCAGTTAGACTGCAGTGTGGTATGACAGCGTGGGCAGCTTGCTCTGCTGCCCGGGCTGATATCTGGCAACTGGGTCATCAGATCACACTGCGGACAGAGCATCCATTGATGCGCATGGTGCGACGAACACATACCTGACCCTCGGTAATGTCAGAACAGCTGAATCAGGCGCCGTTACTTAACGACTCAAGATATTCCCAACGTTCAAAAGCGACTTCCAGCTCCTGTTCAGCCTGAGCAAGTGAGTCCAGCACAGGCTGAGTCACATCATGCGGCTGATTAAAGAAGTTAGCATCGGCAACCTGTGCCTGATACGCTTCCAGGCGGCCTTCCAGCTCTTCCATTTTCTTCGGCAACTGCTCCAGCTCCCGCTGCAAATTGTAGCTTAACTTAGCAGCCGGTTTTTTAGCCGTTTCACTTTTTGTGTTGTCCTGACGAGGCTGCGTCGACGAACTGGTCTTGGCTGCCAGACGATTTTGCTTAAAGGCGCTGCGCTGCAGCTGGGCATCGTGATAGCCGCCAACGAATGCGCCAATATCGCCATTGCCTTCGAAGATCCAGCATTCGGTCACGGTGTTATCAACGAACTGACGATCGTGACTCACCAGCAGAACCGTGCCCTGATATCCGTCCACCAGCTCTTCAAGCAGCTCCAGCGTTTCCACATCGAGGTCGTTGGTCGGTTCATCGAGGATCAGCAGATTGCTTGGTTTGAGGAACAGACGCGCCAGCAGCAGGCGGTTACGCTCACCGCCGGACAGCGCCCGCACCGGGGTCATCGCCCGTTTCGGATGGAACAGGAACTCCTGCAGGTAGCCCAGCACATGGCGCGGCTTACCGTTGACCATCACTTCCTGTTTACCTTCGGCCAGGTTATCCATGACCGTGCGGTCCGGATCCAAATCGGCACGGTGCTGATCGAAGTAGGCCACTTCCAGCTTAGTGCCGATGTGCACGCGGCCGCTGTCCGGTTTCAGCTGATCCAGCATCAGCTTCAGCATGGTGGTTTTACCACAGCCGTTAGAGCCAATCAGCGCAATTTTATCCCCACGCTGGACCTGACGGGAGAAATTACGTACCAGCTGTTTACCGCCCACAGAGTAGTCAACGTTTTCCAGCTCAAAGACAATCTTGCCGGAACGGGAGGCCTCTTCGACCTGCATATTGGCTTTGCCCATCACTTCACGGCGATCGGAACGTTCGCGACGCAGCGCTTTCAGCGCGCGCACACGCCCTTCATTACGCGTGCGGCGGGCTTTGATCCCCTGACGGATCCACACTTCTTCCTGCGCCAGCTTGCGGTCGAATTCGGCATTCTGCATCTCTTCCACGCGCAGTGCTTCTTCTTTACTGGTCAGATACAGGTCGTAGTCGCCCGGCCAGGACACCAGCTTGCCGCGGTCAAGGTCAACAATACGCGTTGCCATGTTGCGGATAAACGAACGGTCATGCGAGATGAAGATAATGCTGCCCTGGAACGTTTTCAGGAACGTTTCCAGCCAGTCGATAGTTTCGATATCCAGGTGGTTCGTCGGCTCATCCAGCATCAGTACTTTCGGGTTGCTGACCAGCGCACGGCCGAGGGCCGCTTTACGCAGCCAGCCGCCGGATAATGAGGAGAGATCCGCGTCCCCATCCAGACCGATCTGCTGCAGCACATCGTGGATACGGCTTTCCAGCTGCCACAGGTTCTGGTGATCAAGAATGCCCTGCAGGCGCGCCATCTCATTGAGGTTCTTGTCGCTCGGATCTTCCATGACTTTATGAGAGATCGCGTGATACGCCTTGAGGTGCTCGGCCTGCTCTTCCACACCTTCAGCAACGAAGTCGTACACTGACCCCTGCACGTTACGCGGGGGATCCTGCTGGAGGCGTGCCACCACCAGATCCTGTTCGTAAATGATGCGTCCGTCATCGAGCGGCTGCTCACGGTTAATGATCTTCATCAGGGTGGATTTACCCGCCCCGTTACGGCCAACCAGACAGACACGCTCGTTTTCTTCGATGTGCAGTTCAGTGTTATCCAACAGCGGCGCGTCGCTGAATGAGAGCCATGCGCCATGAATACTGATTAGTGACATAAAAACTTATTCCTTACCGGCGTGAACAATCAGCCAGCAGTTGTGAATTTGACGGTTACGGGCGAAATCCTGTGACTGGGTTTTCGCGGTGATTTCAGTTGCAGCCAGGCCAAGCGCTGCCAGTCCGGCCAGATCCATTTTGAAACCGCGTTTGTTATTCGAGAACATAACGGTGCCGCCCTGACGCAGGATACGCTTGAGATCTTTCATCAGATCGAGATGATCGCGCTGCACATCGAAGCTCTCTTCCATTCGCTTGGAGTTGGAGAACGTCGGTGGATCGATAAAGATCAGATCAAACTGTTCATCGGCATCGCGCAACCAGCTCAGGCAGTCAGCCTGCATCAGGCGATGCTGACGCCCGGACAGACCGTTAAGGCGCATGTTGCGCTCGGCCCACTCCAGATAGGTACGTGACATATCAATAGTGGTGGTACTGCGCGCGCCACCGAGACCAGCATGCACGCTGGCGCTGCCGGTATAAGCAAACAGGTTCAGGAAATCTTTTCCACGGCTCATCTGCCCGAGCATCTTACGGGCAACACGGTGATCGAGGAACAGGCCGGTATCAAGATAGTCCGTCAGATTAACCCATAACTTAGCGTTAAACTCGCTCACCTCGAAGAAATCGCCCTTTTCGCCCAGTTTTTGATACTGGCTTTTCCCTTTCTGCTTTTCGCGGGTCTTCAGTACCAGGCGATTGGCGGGCAGTTCCAGCACGCTCAGGGTCGCGGCAATGACATCAAACAGGCGTTGACGGGCTTTTGCCGGTTCAATGGTTTTCGGTGCCGCATACTCCTGTACGACCACCCAGTCACCGTAACGATCTACCGCCACGTTATAATCCGGGAGGTCGGCATCATACACGCGGTAACACTCGATACCCTCCTGACGCGCCCACTTATCCAGCTTCTTACAATTTTTACGCAGGCGGTTAGCGTAATCCTCTGCCAGCTGGCCGGCCGCCGCCCCACCTGGGTTCTCTGCCAGCTGATAGTTTTTCTGTACACAATCGAGTGGACCGTTTTTCGCTTTAAACTGGCGATCGGCACGCAGCTGCAGACAGCTCAGCAACTCGGGTGAAGCACTGAACAGTGACAGGTTCCAGCCACCGAAGTGCGTTTTCATAATACGCCCCAGCTGGCTGTGCAGCGCAATCAGGGCGGGTTCACTGTCCAGTCGTTCCCCATAGGGTGGGTTACTCAGCACGGTACCCGTCTCACCCTGCGGCAGAGGATTGGTCAGCTTCAGCACATCCTGGGCAGTCAGCGTAATCAGATCGGTCAGTCCGGCGTTGCGGACGTTGGCACGTGCACGCTCGATGACGCGTGAATCATTATCATACCCGTAGAAACGTGAGGTAGTTTCAGACACCCCCTTTGCCGCACGTTCGTGCGCTTCGCGGGTAATATCGCTCCACAGCGGCTGATTAAAGCGACTCCAGCCGGTAAAGCCCCAGTGTTTGCGCTGCAAACCCGGCGCACGATCGCTGGCGATCATCGCAGCTTCAATCAGTAACGTCCCGGACCCACACATCGGGTCGACCAGCGGCGTGCCTGCCTGCCAGCCGGAACGCTGCACGATAGCCGCAGCCAGATTCTCTTTGAGGGGTGCCTGTCCGGTCTGCTGACGATAGCCGCGCTGATGCAGGCCATCGCCGCTGAGATCCAGGGCAATGCTGGCGGTATCTTTATTCAGCCAGACATTGACGCGGATATCGGCCTGTTCACGATCGACATTCGGGCGTGGCAGGTTTTTACGGGTAAAGCTGTCGACGATAGCATCCTTCACTTTCAGCGCGCCGTACTGGCTGTTTCGGATCACTTCATTCAGGCCGCTGAAATGCACCACAAACGTTTGATCACTGCCAAACATCGCAGGCCAGTCAATCGCCTGCACCCCAAGATAGAGGTCGAGGTCGCTGTAGACGCCGCATTCCGTTAACGGCAGCAGAATACGTGAAGCCAGACGGCTCCACATCAGACTCTGGTACATCAGACGATCGTCACCCTGGTAATGTACGCCGCCCTGGACCACCTGGCAGCCTTGCGCTCCCAGGGCTTCCAGTTCACTTTTTAACAGCTCTTCGAGCCCACGCGCCGTACTGGCAAACAGAGAATTCATAGCGTCACTTATCGTCATCAGAAAATTGCTGCGCATTATAGCTAATCATGGCGGCATGTCATAAAGTTAGCGCTTATTCCTGCAAAAACCCTGTAAAGAGCCGGGTGAGCGGCACGGTGCAATGGAGAATCACCATGATTAACCTGTCTCGTTTATTTGTTCATCCTGTGAAATCCATGCGCGGGATGCAGGTTTCCCACGCGCAGGCACTGATCAGCGGTCTGGCATTCGACCGTATCTTTATGCTGACCGAACCTGATGGCACCTTTATCACCGCCAGACAGTATCCGGAAATGGTGCTGTTCACCCCGGCGCTGATCGTTGATGGACTGCACCTCACCGCCCCTGACGGCAGCAGCGCAACCGTCCGCTTTGCGGATTTTCAGGAAACCCCTGCCCCCACCGAAGTCTGGGGAAACCAATTTACGGCGCAAATTGCGCCGGAAAATATTAACCAGTGGCTGAGTGGCTTTTTTCCGCGTCAGGTACAGCTGCGCTGGGTGGGAGCAGAGATGACCCGCCGGGTGAAACACTTCGCGCAGGTGCCGCTGGGGTTTGCTGATGGTTATCCTTTTCTGCTGATCAATGAAGCCTCACTGCATGACCTGCAACAGCGCTGTCCTGCCGGCGTGCGTATGGAACAGTTTCGCCCTAATCTGGTCGTCAGTGGTGCCAGTGCCTGGGCAGAGGACAGTTGGTCATCTCTGCGTATCGGTGAGATTATTTTCGATGTGCCCAAACCCTGTAGCCGCTGCGTCTTCACCACGGTCAGCCCCCAGCACGGACGTAAGCATCCCGCTGGGGAACCGCTCAATACCTTACAACGCTTTCGCAGCGCACTGGATGGCAGCGGTGATATCGACTTTGGCCTTAACCTGGTGGCGCGCAGCAGCGGTATTGTCCGGGCGGGTGATGAAGTTGAGATACTGACCACCCATACGCCACGCGCTTACGGTGCCGGGCAGGTGACAGAGACGCTGGAGGTCAACCAGACGGCGGCCCGCACTCTGGACATTTGCTGGCAGGGGCAACATTTTAGCGGCAACAATCAGCAGGTGTTGCTGGAACAGCTGGAACTACAGGGCATTAAAATCCCTTACTCCTGTCGCTCAGGCATCTGTGGAAGTTGCAAAGTCAGTCGGGTCAGCGGGGAAGTCACTGCGCTGAAAAAAGGCGCAATACGTGAGGATGGTACGCTACTGAGCTGTAGCTGTATTCCGGCGGGCGATCTCGTGCTGCGTTAATGCTGAGCGCGGTAGCTTATACCGCGCGGGCAAAACGGATCCCGTCAGCGCTGGCCTGAGGCAACAGGCGGTCATGCATAATTTTAATTGCATCGCCGAGCACCATCCCCCGACCCGCCACATTCAGCTGCGGCTGGGCCAGCAGGCACAGCGCGGCGCTGTCGCCTGACTCCACCACCAGCAGCGTCGCCGTTTCACCGGTCTCAGACACTTTGACATTCACCAGCTCACCGTCTCCCGGACGCCAGTTTCCCTGGATATAGCTGTCAAAGTGCCAGCTTTTGGGCATCAAAGGCTTGAGGAAGCGCGTAGCCACCAGCGCATTCAGCACCAGTTCAGCACGCTGATCGGTATTCAGAGGCGCATCACGGCAACGCTCGTCAAAGGTAAAAAACAGTGCGGCATCATCGACACAAAAACCGGAAACATCAAAGGCGTCAGGCGTTAACATTTTGCGCGGAAAGCGGGAACGGAACAACATACCATCAGCCAGGTCAAGCATCATCCGGTCGTGTTCTGCGTCGAAGAACCAACGCCAGTTATCGTCTGGTTTTATCCTCATCATGGTTCCTGTATTAATACTGAGTAACAAGTAACCGGAGATTAATTAATTTTTCCGGTAATCAGAGGGTAACTCTACGCGCTCAGCATCCTCTGTAAATTTTGAATATTGTATGAACAGCACAAAATATAAACGAGCCGGAGGCGAAAATAAAGCCCCCGGCATATTTAACTCAGATTTTACCTAGAGATAAGTCACAATTTCTTTTATCAGCGGTGGGCCTTTATAAATAAATCCGGAATATATTTGCACCAGCGATGCCCCGGCCGTCATTTTTTCACGCGCGGAAACCAGTGAATCAATGCCCCCTACGCCAATAATCGGCATGCGACCCTGTAATTCCTGAGCCAGACGGCGGATGATTTCCGTACTGCGAAGCTGGACAGGGCGTCCGCTTAATCCCCCCGCTTCATCCGCATGTGCTAATCCTTTTATCAGATCGCGATCCAGCGTGGTATTGGTTGCAATCACCCCGTCTATATTATGGCGCACTAAACTGTCAGCCACCTGGATCAATTCTTCTTCCGAAAGATCGGGCGCGATCTTCACCGCCACAGGGACATATTTATGATGGACCTGCTGAAGATCATTCTGCCGCTGTTTGACAGCAGACAGTAAATCATCCAGCGCTTCACCGTACTGTAACGATCGAAGTCCTGGTGTGTTTGGCGAAGAAATATTGATGGCAATGTAACCGGCATAGGCATAAATCTTGTCCATGCAGGTTAAATAATCGTCTTTACCCTGTTCCACCGGGGTGTCTTTATTCTTGCCAATATTAATACCCAGGATACCGTCGAAGTGGGCTTTTTTGACATTCTCCACCAGGTTATCCACGCCAAGATTATTGAAGCCCATGCGGTTGATGATGCCTTCCGCCGCCACGATGCGGAACATCCGTGGCTTCTCATTCCCGGGCTGTGGGCGCGGGGTGACCGTGCCGATTTCAATGGAACCAAACCCCATCGCGCCGAATGCATCAATGCACTCGCCGTTTTTATCGAGGCCGGCGGCCAGACCAAGCGGATTCTTAAACGTCAGCCCCATGCAGGTTACCGGTTTAAAAGGCAGGGACTGACGGATCAGGCCGATCAGCGGGGTGCCGGAGAGGCGCTTCAACTGCTGCAAAGTCAGGTCATGCGCACGCTCAGGATCGAGCTGAAACAGCGCCTTACGAACGAAAGGGTAATACATGGTCACTCCTGAGGTCCCGATGGAAAATCGGGGTCGTATTATCCCGGTTTCCTCGGTTAAAGGGAAATGACCTGGCGCAAAAGCACGCCCGAATGTCCATTTTTTTCTCTCTGTCGGGGTCCAGCCCCAGCGTTATGTGCAAAACGGCAAAAATATGCCGGATAAATCATTTAAGCGTCCAAACGGGCTCTGTCAGGATAAGTCATCTGTTCTTGAAATCTGGTTATTAATAACTTTTGGTTATAAGGAGAAGTTATGCGCGTTATTACTCTGGCGGGAAGCCCCCGTTTTCCTTCCCGCTCCACCGCGCTGCTGACAATCTGCCAGCACGCGCTGGAAAAACGAGGTGTCGAAGTTATCCCGTGGAACCTGCATAACTTCAATCCTGAAGATCTGCTGTACGCCCGCTTCGACTCCCCTGCCCTGCTGGCATTAAAAGAGGATCTCGACACCGCTGACGGCCTGATCGTCGCCACACCGGTATATAAAGCGTCTTTTGCCGGCGCGTTGAAAACGTTGCTGGATCTGCTGCCCGAGCGTGCCCTGGAACATAAAGTGGTGTTACCACTGGCAACCGGCGGCACCGTCGCTCATCTGCTGGCCGTCGATTACGCGCTTAAACCGGTACTGAACGCGCTGAAAGCGCAGGAAGTGCTGCACGGTGTGTTTGCTGACGACACGCAGATCAGTCACTACGACCGGACGCCCGAGCTGTCGCCGATACTCGCCGAACGGCTGGCAGAGTCGCTCGATACTTTCTGGCATGCCCTGGCGCGCCGGCATCAACTGCTGGCCACCGCCGTCTGAACTGAGGAATTGCGATGACACTGTTTACCCGCTTCATCACCACGCTATTCATCGCAGGTCTGCTGGCCGGTCAGGCGATGGCGGCAGCCTCCCCGGATGCTCCCGCACAGATACGGATTGGCTATCAGAAAGGCTCCGTCAGTATGGTGCTGGCCAAATCACATCAGCTACTGGAGAAGCGCTTTCCTCACACCACGATTAAATGGGTGGAGTTCCCCGCCGGGCCCCAGATGCTGGAGGCGTTGAACGTCAACAGTATTGATTTAGGCAGCACCGGCGATATTCCACCGATTTTCGCCCAGGCCGCCGGCGCTGACCTGCTGTATGTCGGTTCGGAACCCCCCAAGCCAAAAGCGGAGGTGATTCTGGTACGCGAAGAGAGTCCGCTGAAAACGGTGGCCGATCTCAAAGGTCATAAGGTGGCCTTTCAGAAGGGGTCCAGCTCCCACAACCTGCTGTTACGCGCGCTGAAAGAAGCGGGTCTGAGCTTCAACGATATTCAGCCTGCATTTCTGGCGCCAGCGGATGCCCGTGCTGCCTTCCAGCAGGGCGATGTTGATGCCTGGGCAATCTGGGACCCGTATTACTCTGCGGCCCTTCAGCAGGGCGGCGTTCGTGTGCTGAAGAATGGCGACACGCTCAACCTGACCGGTTCCTTCTATCTGGCAACCCGGCCCTTCACCGAGAAAAACGGCGCGTTCCTGCAGCAGGTGCTGGATACCTTCAGCCAGGCTGATGCCCTGACCCGCAGCCAGCGTGAGCAGAGCGTCGACCTGCTGGCGCAGGCGATGGGGCTGCCAAAAGCGGTCATCTCAACCTATTTCGACCATCGCCCGCCGACCGCTATCACCCTGGTGAGCGATAAGACAGCACAGGCACAGCAGCAGACCGCCGATCTGTTTTACAGCAACCACCTGATGCCGGTGAAAGTCGATGTCTCCAGCCGCATCTGGCATGGCCCCTCCCCCCAATGAATGAGGAGTAACACAATGAGTCTTTCCGTTTTCTGGTTTATTCCCACTCACGGTGATGGGAAATATTTAGGGACTAACGAAGGTGCACGCCCGGTCGATTATGCCTATCTGCAACAAATCGCCCAAGCCGCCGACCATCTGGGGTTTGGCGGGGTACTGATCCCGACAGGTCGCTCCTGTGAAGATGCCTGGCTGGTGGCTGCATCGTTAATCCCGGTGACCCGGCGTCTGCGCTTCCTGGTGGCGCTGCGTCCCGGCGTCATCTCACCGACTCAGGCCGCCCGCCAGGCGGCAACGCTTGACCGCCTGTCTAACGGTCGTGCCCTGTTTAACCTGGTCACCGGGGGCGATGCGGAAGAGCTGGCCGGGGATGGCGTGTTTCTGGATCACCGCGAGCGTTACGCCGAGTCTGCCGAGTTTACCCGCGTCTGGCGACGCGTGCTGGAAGGCGAAACGGTGGACTATGAAGGTAAACACATCCACGTCCGCGGCGCACGCCTGATGTTTAAACCCGTTCAGCAGCCACGCCCGCCGCTGTGGTTTGGCGGCTCGTCTGAAGTGGCGCAGGACCTGGCCGCCGAGCAGGTGGATGTCTATCTGACCTGGGGGGAACCACCAGCGCAGGTGAAAGAAAAGATTGCGCAGGTGCAGGCTAAAGCGGCCGCACAGGGACGTAAAGTCCGCTTTGGTATTCGCCTGCATGTGATCGTGCGCGAAACCAATGAAGAAGCCTGGCAGGCCGCCGACCGTCTGATTTCCCACCTGGACGATGCCACCATCGCGAAAGCACAGGCCGCTCTGGCGAAAACAGACTCTGTGGGTCAGCAACGCATGGCCGCGCTGCACGGCGGTAAACGTGACCAGCTGGAGATCAGCCCGAATCTGTGGGCCGGCGTCGGTCTGGTGCGCGGGGGGGCTGGTACGGCACTGGTGGGTGATGGCCCTACGGTGGCTGCGCGAATGCAGGAATATGCCGATCTGGGGATCGAAACTTTTATTCTGTCCGGCTATCCGCATCTGGAAGAAGCCTGGCGCGTGGGCGAATTACTCTTCCCGCACCTGGACCTGGCTATCCCCGAGATACCACAGCCCCAGGTCGTTCAGGCCCACGGTGAACAGGTCGCCCACGATTTTGCCCCACAAAAAGTTTCGCAGAGTTAGAGGTGAGCCATGAGTAAAAGCCTGAATCGTATCGGTAATGGCCTGCTGCCGTGGGCGTTACCCGTTCTGCTGGTGGTCGTCTGGCAGTTAGCCTCACAGCTGGGCTGGCTTTCCACCCGGATCCTGCCGTCGCCGGAATCCGTTATTATCACCTTCTGGAGGCTGTCGGCCAGCGGTGAACTGTGGCAACACCTCGCTATCAGCAGTTGGCGCGCGGCAGTGGGGTTCAGCATAGGCGGTTCAATTGGCCTGTTACTCGGGTTAATTACCGGAATGTCAACGCTGGGCGAACGCCTGCTGGATACCTCGGTACAGATGCTCCGTAACGTGCCCCATCTGGCCCTGATCCCGCTGGTGATCCTGTGGTTTGGCATTGACGAGTCGGCCAAGATCTTCCTGGTGGCGCTGGGGACACTGTTTCCGATCTATCTCAATACCTATCACGGTATCCGTAATATCGATCGCGGGCTGGTGGAAATGGCGCGCAGCTATGGCCTGTCAGGCTGGAGCCTGTTTATTCAGGTGGTGCTGCCCGGTGCCCTGCCCTCCATTATGGTCGGCGTGCGCTTTGCGCTCGGTCTGATGTGGCTGACGCTGATCGTTGCTGAAACCATTTCGGCCAACTCCGGCATTGGTTACCTGGCGATGAATGCCCGTGAGTTTCTGCAAACGGATGTGGTGGTGGTGGCGATTATTCTCTATGCCCTGCTGGGCAAACTGGCTGACGTCAGCGCACTGCTGCTGGAACGCGTGTGGCTGCGCTGGCATCCGGCGTATCAATTAAAAGAGGAAAACGCATGAGCGAGTTCACCCCGTCTCCGGCACGTCTTAATGCCGGTACGCCGCTGGCGATCAGCGGCGTCAGCAAACAATATAACCAGCGCACGGTGCTGAACAATATTGACCTGCATATTCCCTCCGGGCAGTTTGTCGCCGTGGTCGGGCGCAGCGGCTGTGGCAAAAGCACCCTGCTGCGCCTGCTGGCCGGACTGGAGAAAGCCAGCAGCGGCGAGCTTCGGGCCGGTAGTGCCCCCCTGAGCGAGGCGCGGGAGGATATCCGGCTGATGTTCCAGGACGATCGCCTGCTGCCGTGGAAAAGCGTCATCGATAACGTCGGGCTGGGCCTGAAAGGCAAAGCATGGAAAGATCGGGCGCTGGACGCGCTGAAGGCCGTTGGCCTGGCAGACCGCGCCGGGGAGTGGCCCGCTGCGCTGTCAGGCGGCCAGAAACAGCGCGTGGCGCTGGCTCGTGCACTAATCCACCGCCCTGGCCTGCTGCTGCTGGATGAGCCGCTTGGCGCACTGGATGCCTTAACCCGCATCGAAATGCAGGATCTGATTGAATCCCTCTGGCAGGCGCATCATTTTACCGTACTGCTGGTGACGCATGATGTCAGTGAAGCAGTGGCGATGGCCGACCGGGTACTGTTGATTGAGGAAGGGAATATCGGCCTGGATCTCTGCGTTGATCTGCCACGACCACGGCGTAAAGGATCGGTCAGGCTGGCTGAACTGGAAGCGGAAGTGCTGGATCGCGTGATGAAACGCCTGCCGGTGCAAAAAGAACGACAGTATGCGCATGGCTGACGGGGACCGACATCAAGAAAAATGGGCGAGATTATCGCCCATTTTTTTATCTTATTGTCCGCCCGTCAGGGTCAGGCATTCAGTGCCTTGCTAATTTTTTCAAACAGATCGCCAGACAGTTTATCCAGCGCCTGCAGCTGTTCCAGCGCGTTACGCATCAGCGCCTGACGTCCTGCATCATAGCGTTTGAGGCGAATTAACGGCTCGATCATACGCGCCGCTACCTGCGGGTTGCGGGTGTTGAGATCGCTGAGGATCTCCACCAGGAACTGATAGCCACTGCCGTCCGCCGCATGGAAAGCCGCCGGGTTAGCTGAAGCAAATGCCCCGACCAGCGAGCGAATACGGTTCGGATTGCTCAGGGTAAAGGAGCGATGGTTAAGCAAGGCGCGTACCTGGGACAGTACATCGGCCGCCGGACTGGTCGCCTGCAGAGCAAACCACTTGTCCATCACCAGGCCATCCTGATGCCAGCGCTCATCAAAATCGGCTAACAGCGCGGCACGGCACGGCAGCTGTGCCGCGATGGCAGCCGACAGCGCCGCCACGGTGTCCGTCATATTATTGGCGTGGTGATACTGTGCGCTGACCAGCCTGTCGGCCTGAGCCGCGTCGGCAAAGGCCAGGTAGCTCAGGCAGACGTTTTTCAGCGAGCGTTTACCGATATCCGCGTGTTCAATGCGATATTCCGGCGTCTGACTGGCGTAATACACCGCCAGCAGCTCATCTTCCAGCTCGGTCGCCAGCGTACGGACCAGTGCTTCACGCACCACCGCATTGGCCTGTGGGTCGATGATGTCAAACAGCTCAGCAATCTCATTCTCACCGGGCAGTGACAGGATCAAGGCCATCAGTGCGGGATCGGTGGACTCGGATAAAAGCACCGCACGGAACGCATCTGCAACGTGCAACGGCAGGGATAGCGGTTGCCCCTGCTGCTGGCGGGCAACGTTAATCTTGATGTGGTTCGCCATCAGACTCTGCGCTGCATCCCAGCGCGAAAAATCATTACGTGCGTAGCGCATCAGGAAAGTTAACTGGGCATCACTCCAGTTGTAGTCCAGCTTCACTGGCGCAGAAAACTCGCGCAGCAGAGAAGGTACTGGCTGGAAATACACCTTATCAAAGACAAATGTCTGGAATGATTCGGTCACGTTCAGCACGTGATGGACCGGGTGGCCGTTATGCTGTAGTGGAATAACCTTGCCTTCACCGTCATACAGCTCGATATCCAGCGGAATATGCAGCGGCAGCTTCTCTTTCTGGTCGGCCGTCGGCGGAGTCAACTGTGTGACGTGCAGCGTGTACTGCTCCAGCTCCGGGTTGTAGTCGTCACGGACTGACAGCACGGGCGTACCCGACTGGCTGTACCAGCGACGGAACTGTGACAGGTCAACGTTTGAGGCATCTTCCATCGCCTGGACAAAATCATCACAGGTCGCGGCGCTACCGTCGTGACGCTCGAAATAGAGCTGCATCCCTTTCTGGAAGTTCGCTTCGCCCAGCAGGGTATGCAACATGCGGATCACTTCTGAACCCTTTTCGTACACCGTCAGGGTGTAGAAATTGTTCATCTCGATCACCTGCTCAGGACGGATCGGATGCGCCATTGGGCTGGCATCTTCAGCAAACTGGGAGCCGCGCATGACACGCACGTTATCGATGCGGTTAACCGCGCGCGAGCCCAGGTCAGAGCTGAACTCCTGATCGCGGAAGACCGTCAGCCCCTCTTTCAGGCTGAGCTGGAACCAGTCGCGACAGGTGACACGGTTACCGGTCCAGTTATGGAAGTATTCGTGACCAATGACCGCCTCGATGCCGAGGTAGTCTTTATCCGTGGCCGTTTCCGCTTTGGCCAGCACATATTTGGAGTTAAAGACGTTCAGCCCTTTATTTTCCATTGCGCCCATATTGAAGAAGTCGACGGCGACGATCATAAAGATGTCGAGGTCATACTCCAGGCCAAAACGCTCCTCATCCCATTTCATGCTGTTTTTCAGCGAGGTCATCGCCCAGTCAGCACGATCAAGGTTGCCACGATCGACAAAGATTTCCAGGGCAACGTCACGACCCGAACGGGTTTTGAAGCTGTCGCGCAGCACATCGAAATCGCCGGCGACAACGGCAAACAGATAGCAGGGTTTTGGGAAGGGATCGTGCCACTTCATCCAGTGACGGCCATCTTCCATCTGCCCGCCATCCACGCGGTTACCGTTAGACAGCAGGTACGGATAGAGTGCCTGTTCAGCAATAATCGTCGTGGTAAAACGTGCCAGCACGTCAGGGCGATCAAGGTACCAGGTAATATGGCGGAAACCTTCAGCTTCACACTGGGTACAGAGTGCTTCACCGGATTTGTACAACCCTTCCAGCGCAGTGTTTTTATCCGGATGGATATCATTGACGATTTTTAATGTGAAGACCTCTGGCAACTGCTGAAGTATCAGCGCGCCCTCTTCCTGCCGGTAATGCTGCCATGGCTGGTCGTTAACGTGCAGCGAGATCAGCGTCAGGTCTTCTCCGTCCAGGCGCAGTTCGGCATCACGGTCCCCCAGACGTTTAATCTGGCTGATGGCGGTCACCTGGGTGGTACTGGCATCAAGATTAAACGTCAGGTCGATATCGGTAATGGTGTAATCTGGCGCACGATAGTCATGGCGATTCTTGGCTTGTGGCAGTTGCGTCATAAGTCTTTCTCACGTCGATAATTAGTTAACCTTTTCAAGTCTATTCCTGTTATCACCAGGTTGCCACGTGGAATCACCCTTTAACCGTACCTTTGCGGTGAATTGGTACATTTCATTAACAAACGCACAGATTGCCCTCGACCACGCCGACCGAATTGTGCTGTGATCGGGTTCAATAAATACGTATTCGGGTTATACTCCTGCGACTTTTTCTTCATTTGAACCAGGGATAACGCTCTTCGCCAGAGGATGCTGAAACGCACCATGACACGACACGCTTCCCCGATTTTGACTACGCTTCTCGATACCGATGCCTATAAGCTTCATATGCAGCAGGCGGTGTTCCATCGTTATTACGATGTCACTGTGGCCGCCGAGTTTCGCTGCCGGGGTGATGACATGCTGGGTATTTATGTCGATGAAATTCAACAGCAAATCGATATGATGGCCGCGCTGGTGCTGACGGAAGATGAGTTCACCTATCTTGCCGGGCTGCCGTTTTTCACCCCGGATTATCTCAACTGGCTGCGGACCTTCCGATACGATCCCGCGCAGGTTCGCGTGCGCAATCACCAGGGAAAACTGGATATCCGCATCAGCGGACCGTGGCGTGAAGTGATCATGTGGGAAGTGCCGCTCCTGGCGTTGATCAGTGAGGTGGTTCACCGCCATCGTTCACCGCAGGTCACGCCAGAGATGGCGGTCAGTCAGCTGAAACTCAAGCTGGCGCAGTTTAACGAGCTCACCGCCGATCTGGATATGTCGCGCTTTCGCCTGATGGATTTCGGCACCCGTCGCCGCTTCTCGCATGATGTTCACCTGGCGATAGTCAGTACGCTGAAGCAGGAATTTCCCTGGCTGGTTGGGTCCAGTAACTATGAAATGGCGCGCCAGCAGCAGATTATGCCAGTGGGTACCCAGGCGCATGAATGGTTCCAGGCGCACCAGCAAATCAGTCCGGTGCTGGCCAACAGTCAGCGTGCTGCGCTGCAATCCTGGCTGGAGGAGTATCCCGATCAGTTGGGTATTGCCCTGACAGACTGCATCACTATGGATGCCTTCCTGCGTGATTTCGGTCTGGAATTTGCCAGCGCCTACCAGGGATTGCGCCATGATTCTGGCGACCCGCTGGAGTGGGGTGAGAAAGCGATTGCCCATTATCAACAGCTGGGCATCGACCCGTTGACGAAAACGCTGGTCTTTTCTGATAATCTTGATCTGGAAAAGGCGGTGGGACTTTATCGCCACTTCGGTCAGCGGATTAATGTTATTTTCGGCATTGGTACACGCCTGACCTGCGATATCCCTCAGGTTAAGCCGCTTAATATTGTTATTAAGCTGGTGGAGTGCAACGGCAAGCCCGTTGCTAAACTGTCCGACAGCCCGGGAAAAACTATCTGCCAGGATAAAGCCTTTGTGCGTGCCCTGCGTAAAGCGTTTGACCTGCCGCTGGTGAAGAAAGCCAGCTAGTCCTGCTACGGGGGCCCTCCCATACCGGCCCCCCGATCCCCTCCCCCCTAAAGAAATCTGCTTCTGCTGCCGAAATTCGCTTGTTTATCATCGCCTGGCAAGTAACATAGCAAGACCCTAAATTTGGGGTATTCAATTCAGATTAATTAATAGCGAGAGAATTATTATGAGCGTTGTGCCAGTAGCGGATGTACTGCACGGCCGGGTCGCGGTTGACAGTGAAGTCACCGTACGTGGTTGGGTGCGTACACGAAGAGATTCAAAAGCCGGTATTTCCTTTATCGCCGTTTATGACGGCTCCTGCTTTAATCCCGTTCAGGCTGTCGTGAATAATTCTCTGAATAATTATCAGGATGAAGTTTTACGTCTGACCACCGGCTGTTCCGTCGCCATCACCGGTAAAGTCGTTGAATCTCCGGGCGAAGGTCAGAGCTTTGAAATTCAGGCTACCCACGTGGACGTGGTGGGCTGGGTGGACGATCCCGATACCTATCCGATGGCGGCTAAACGCCACAGCATTGAATACCTGCGTGAGGTCGCTCACCTGCGCCCACGTACTAACCTGATTGGTGCCGTCGCCCGTGTGCGTCACACTCTGGCGCAGGCTCTGCACCGTTTCTTTGATGAGCAGGGTTTCTTCTGGGTTTCCACTCCGCTGATCACCGCATCCGATACGGAAGGTGCCGGTGAAATGTTCCGCGTTTCGACGCTGGATTTAGAAAACCTGCCGCGCACGCCGGAAGGCAAAGTCAATTATGATGAAGACTTCTTCGGTAAAGAAGCGTTCCTGACCGTATCCGGCCAGTTAAACGGTGAAACCTACGCCAGCGCCATTTCCAAGATCTACACGTTTGGCCCGACCTTCCGTGCGGAAAACTCCCACACCAGCCGCCATCTGGCAGAGTTCTGGATGCTGGAGCCTGAGATTGCCTTTGCCGATCTGGAAGACAATGCCGCGCTGGCCGAAGCCATGCTGAAATATGTTTTCAAAGCTGTGCTGGAAGAGCGCGCTGATGACATGGCTTTCTTTGCCGAGCGTGTTGACAAAGACGCAATTTCACGCCTGGAGCGTTTTGTCACTACCGACTTTGCCCAAGTGGACTACACCGAAGCCGTTGAGATCCTGCTGGCCTCGGGACAGACCTTTGAAAACGCCGTGTCATGGGGCATCGACCTCTCTTCTGAACACGAGCGTTACCTGGCAGAGAAACACTTTAAAGCGCCAGTGGTGGTGAAAAACTATCCGAAAGAGATTAAAGCTTTCTACATGCGCCTGAACGACGATGGCAAAACTGTGGCCGCCATGGACGTGCTGGCCCCGGGCATTGGTGAAATCATCGGGGGTTCTCAGCGTGAAGAACGTCTGGATGTGCTCGATGCCCGCCTGGCCGAAATGGGTCTGAATAAAGAAGATTACTGGTGGTATCGCGATCTGCGTCGTTACGGCACCGTGCCTCATTCAGGTTTCGGTTTAGGTTTCGAACGATTAATCGCCTATGTCACTGGCGTACAGAATGTAAGGGATGTTATCGCCTTCCCACGCACTCCACGCAACGCGACGTTCTGATTTCTGCATTAAATATAAGAAATTCATATATATACTAAGGTCAGCCTCGCTGGCCTTTTTTTATTTTTGTAAATTTAGAGATGACTCACAAAGTTCCGTGATTTTTACATTTTGTAATACATATTTTCCTCTTGTTACTAGAATAAGAGATTAGTAGCATTTTCGGGCTAGATTAACCAGGCTACGAATGGAAAGATGCGTGCAGACACAGGAAGACACCAAACTCTCATCAGAGTTCTGTAAAGAATTGTTGACGGCAGTGGCAGGTGTCCAAATAACTCCAATGAGGGTAATAACAAAATGATGAAGCGCAACATTCTTGCAGTAGTGATCCCAGCACTGTTGGCTGCTGGTGCCGCTAACGCAGCAGAAATCTATAACAAAGATGGCAACAAACTGGACCTGTACGGTAAAGTTGATGCGCGTCACAACTTCTCTGACAATAGCAACGAAGACGGTGACCAGACTTATGTTCGTTTTGGTTTCAAAGGTGAAACCCAGATCAACGATCAGCTGACCGGTTACGGCCAGTGGGAATATAACGTACAGGCTAACACTGCAGAATCTCAGGGTACCGACGGTTCTAAAACCCGTCTGGGCTTTGCTGGTCTGAAATTCGGTGACGCGGGTTCATTCGACTACGGTCGTAACTACGGCGTGATCTATGACGCAATGTCTTACACCGACCAGCTGCCAATCTTCGGTGATGACACCATGTACACCAACAACGACAACTTCATGGTTGGTCGTGCAAATGGTGTTGCTACTTACCGTAACAGCAACTTCTTCGGTCTGGTTGATGGCCTGAGCTTCGCTGTACAGTACCAGGGCAAAAACGAAAGCAATGACCGTCGTATTATTGACGAGAATGGCGACGGCTGGGGCAGTTCTGTAGCTTATAACACCGGCATGGGTATCAGTGCTGTAGGTGCTTACGCGTCTTCAGACCGTACTAACCGCCAGGTTGCTGACGGCAACGGCGATAAAGCTGACCAGTACGCATTGGGTCTGAAATATGACGCAAACAACGTTTACCTGGCGGCGTTCTACGGTGAAGCACGTAACACCAGCAGCTATGGTAACAATCAGACTGCCAACAAAACTCAGAACTTTGAAGTTGTTGCTCAGTACCAGTTCGACTTCGGCCTGCGTCCATCCATCGCTTACCTGCAGTCTAAAGGTAAGGACCTGAACGGTGTGACCGGTAACGGTTCTACCTTTGCTGGCGGTGACGCTGACCTGGTTAAATACATTGAAGTTGGTACTTACTACTACTTCAACAAAAACATGTCTACCTACGTTGACTACAAAATCAACCTGCTGGATGACACAGACTACACCCGCGCTGGTGCTATTAACACCGACGACGTTGTTGGTGTTGGCCTGCAGTACCAGTTCTAATTGCCCTTTAATCGCGGCTCAGGTCGCGATTAACCGTGCACTCAACGGAGCTTCGGCTCCGTTTTTGTTTTTCTCTCCTCCCTTCCCCCTTTCTGCTGTTTTTTTGACGCAAACGGTTGGTAATTTACCCTTACTGGCGTTAACCTGAGTCCTCACTTCGCTTTAATTTAAGCTAACGGACTTCGACTATGTTTGAACGTATTGCAGCTGCACCCGCCGACCCTATTCTTGGTTTAGCCGATCTGTTCCGCGCTGATGACCGCCCAAATAAGATCAACCTCGGCATTGGCGTGTATAAAGATGAAACCGGCAAAACGCCGGTACTGACCAGCGTTAAAAAAGCTGAACAGTATCTGCTGGAAAACGAAACCACTAAAAACTATCTGAGCATTGATGGTATTGCTGACTTTGGTCGCTGCACCCAGGAACTGCTGTTCGGTGCCGATAGCGCACTGATTTCCGGTCATCGTGCGCGCACCGCCCAAACCCCTGGCGGTACTGGTGCACTGCGCATTGCCGCCGACTTTATTGCCACCCAGACCAGCGCAAAACGTATCTGGGTGAGCAATCCGAGCTGGCCAAACCATAAAAACGTATTTGCCGCTGCCGGTCTGGAAGTGTGTGAATATGATTACTATGATGCTGCCCAGCACACACTGGACTTTAACGGGCTAGTAAACAGCCTGAGCGCAGCGCAGGCTGGAGATATCGTGCTGTTCCACGGCTGCTGCCACAACCCGACCGGCATCGACCCAACGGCGGCCCAGTGGGCCCAGCTGGCTGAGCTGTCGCTGACTAAAGGCTGGCTGCCGCTGTTTGACTTTGCCTATCAGGGCTTCGCTCGTGGTCTGGAAGAAGACGCTGAAGGCCTGCGCGCATTCGCCGCCAGCCATCAGGAACTGATCGTTTGCAGCTCTTACTCGAAAAACTTCGGTCTGTATAACGAGCGCGTCGGTGCCTTTACCCTCGTTGCCGCTGATGCCACCGTGGTCGACACGGCGTTCAGCCAGGTCAAGGCCACCATCCGTGCTAACTATTCCAACCCACCTGCACACGGTGCTGCCGTCGTGGCCACGATCCTTGACAACAGCGCCCTGCGTGCCCTGTGGGAACAGGAGCTGACCAGCATGCGTGAACGCATTCAGCGTATGCGTCAGCTGTTTGTTAATACCCTGCAGGAAAAAGGCGCAAAAGGCGACTTCAGCTTTATCATTAATCAGAACGGGATGTTTTCCTTCAGCGGCCTGACGAAAGATCAGGTTGTGCGTCTGCGTGAGGAATTTGGCGTGTACGCGGTGAATTCCGGACGTGTCAACGTGGCAGGCATGACGCCGGATAATATGTCTCAGCTGTGCGAGGCGATTGTCGCGGTACTGTGATTCGGTGAGCTGAGGGTGACCACCCGGTGGGTGGTCACCCTTTTTTATTCGCTATTGCAGGAAGGGATTGCTGATGCGCTCACGTCCCAGCGTGGACTTCGGACCGTGCCCCGGAATAAAGGTCACGTCATCGCCCAGGGGCAGCAGCTTAGTCTTAATAGAGGCGATCAGGTCACTGTGACTGCCCTGCGGGAAGTCAGAACGACCAACACCGCCGCTGAAGATCACGTCACCCGAGACCAGCAGGCGGCCGGTACGGTCAAAGAAAACGATATGTCCCGGCGTATGCCCGGGACACAGCAGAACCTCCAGTTCCGTCTCTCCTACCCGGACAGTTTCGCCTTCCTCAAGCCAGCGGTCTGGTTCCAGCGGCGGACATTCGGCAAAACCAAACATCTGACTTTGCATCGGCAATCCGTCCAGCCAGAATTTATCAGCCTTATGAGGCCCGATCACCGGAACAGCATAATGTGCGGCCAGTTCAGCGGCAGCCCCGACGTGATCGAGGTGCCCGTGCGTCAGCAGGATGCGGGTCAACGTCACATCCAGCGCTGCAACCTGCTGCTTAATATTTTCAGGATCGCCGCCGGGATCCACCAGCGCGGCCTCACGCGTTTGCGTACACCAGATCACCGAGCAGTTCTGTGCGAACGCGGTGACCGGGATAATATGATAATCCATGCTACTCCGTTACCGGCCACCACAGGGTGCCGGGATGTCGTTTACCAGTGCCGGACTGGCCCGGTATCAATATGCACAAAGTTACTACTCGGATAGTATCCTACACCACCCGCCCGCAGCGAAAGTGCGGCTTTGCGAACATTGCTTAACGAGATCCCTTCAATATGGAAATCCATCGCCTGGCCCAGCGTGTGGTAGCTGTGCTTGGCGACCCCCCGGGTATGAGAGCGCAGGGAATTGTTGGTGCCGAGAGAGCGGTAGCCTGAGATAAGCTGTACTGGTTTACGACTGTCCAGCAGCGTTTGCAGGCGGAACAGCTGGTCGAAGAGATGGGGATCAATACTTTTACTTTTATTCGCGCGGTAATCACGGAAAAAATGATTCAGTCTGGCTAATTCATCCTTGTCATAGCTTTTACCGTTAAAAAATTCCGTTTTAAGGTTTTCACCGGTATTGAGGTTGTTGAGCGTCAATACACGCGGCCGGGACGTCGATAGCGAGGCGAAAGCCTGCCCCGGGAGGAGTGCTACACCGAGTGCGGCGCCACCTAACGTCAGCCACTTACGGCGATGAGAGTCAATTTTATGCATGGATCAGTATTACCTGGCTTAATGATTCGGAGCAGTGCAAATATGTGCACCGTTCGGAACCTTACCGGGCGAAAAAACCTACGTCAACCTGCGAAAAGAAAAACCGGCGCAGAGTGTGATGTTATCGCCCCTGCACCGGTTTTATACCCCACCAGCAACCCTGGCGGGAATATCTGATTAATCAATCATTAGAGCAATAACTGACCAGCTGACAACAGCGCCGGGGCGCCGGATCGGGCGGTATTGTCATAATTGTAAATATCTGTACGAAATTGCGGCAAGCCATCATCGGCGACCCAGGCCGTCAGATAATAGAGGTTCACCGGAACGCGCTGGCGGATGGAGACAAAGCGGGTATCCCCCTCTTTCAGCGTGCTGGAAATACGCGAATTATCCCAGCCAACGTTCTGTAACAGCAGGCTGGCCAGATCTGAAGCGCGGTTGACCCGGACGCAGCCTGAACTCAATGCGCGAATATCTTTCTGGAACAGGCCGTGATTTGGCGTGTCGTGCAGATAAATCGCATCCGAACTTGGCATATTGAATTTGTAGCGGCCGAGTGAATTAGTCGGCCCCGGAGCCTGGCGGATGCGATAAGGGAACGAGGCAGCAGACACCATGCTCCAGTCGATCATTGACGGGTCAATAACCTCCGCATCGTTCGTCCAGCCGGAAAGCAGCGTATAACCGTGTTTATACAGGTACATCGGGTCCTGTTTCACTTTTGGCACAATGTCCTTGCGCACCAGCGTTGTCGGCACATTCCACGGTGGGTTAAGCACCACGTTATTCAGGGCGCTGCGCATCAGAGGCGTTTTACGGTCAGGACGGCCAACAATCACCCGTGAAGAAAGGATCTCATTGCCGTTAACGTAGTAGGCCAGAGAGTAATTAGGAATATTGACCATAATACCGTTATGCATATCATCCGGCAGCAGACGTAACCGCTGTATGTTCAGCGCCAGTAATGAAGCCCGGCGCTGGGGCGAGACGTTAAGCCATTCACGCGTACGCGTACCAATGGCGCCGTCTGCTTCCAGCCCCTGCCAGGTCTGAAAACGTTTAAGGGCTTCGACCAGGTCCGGGGTATAAATATTATCGCTGTTCACCGGTATCACGACACCATCAACGTTACCCACGTTTTGCGGGGTAGCCGGTGGCAGGTTATCAGTCGGTACGGCCGACGGACTGACCACAACGCTGCTGTCCGTTGTGGGGCGCGCTGTCGCATCAGGCTGGGCATTGTCATCATCATGCACCAGCGGGGCGTCAACCGGCCCCACCACTTCTTCCGCCGGTGTCGATGGCTCGCTGGCCGGGGACATCATCCCGGTACGCTGCAGGATGTCACGCAGCGCGGGCACATCGTTGCTGACCTGGCCGGGACGCAGGGTTTGTTTATCGGTCAACTGCGGCCACGGCCGGTTTTCGGCCAGCAGGGTTTTCAGGGCCTGATGCATGCGCGCATACTGTGGATGCTGAGGTGCCAGCGACAGAACAAATCCATTCAGATTCCCCTGCGCCAGCGCATTTTGCCACTGGTTGATCACCGCCACTGACGGTGTTTCCATTTTATAAGGCACATTGCTGTAGAGCCAGGTTTCCCCTTTGCTGGGAACACTGGAAGTAAATTGCAGATAGCCCAGCATGGCATCAGACAACACCACGTCACGAGCCAGTCCGGTGATAGCGGGGTCGGTCAGCTGTTTGACCCACTGAATAAACTGTGGCTGAACGCCGGAGATAGCGACTTCGGCTAACTGCTGCTGAAACTGCTGTACGGCCTGACCATCCTGCCACATCGGCTGCATACTCCGGCTGGCATACAGAGGAGCAAGACTTTTCAAATAGAACGGCGCGTTTCCGTGCGGATAGAGCGCGGCAATCTGCGATGCACTTTGCACCACGCTAACGTGATGACTCACCGGCGCAGAGACCGGCGGTATCCCCGCAAGCGATGGCGACATGCTGACCATCCAGCAAAACAGAGTACAACCCAGCGCAACAGCCCGGGTGGAAAACGATTTCTGCAGCAACATCCTTGCTCCCTGTTAGTCTGCTGAACGGGAAGCCAGCAGTAATTAGTCATTGTTATAAGTATAGAAACAGAAAACGGCATTTGCCTCATACGTGCAAATGCCGTTATCCAGAGTAATCTGGACGCAGAAATATTACCACTGCGTCACATTATTTTTTACAGTATGAGGCGTGCTATGCCTCAGCCTCTGCATCTTTAGCGGTCAGTGTCGGTTCCGCCGTGAAGCCGCGGAGGCCGACCACGTGAACATGCTCGGTATTATTGAACACTTTACGGACCAGTTTATAAGTAGTGCCTTTCTCCGGGCTGATGTTCTCAGGTGCGGCGATAATCAGCTGCATCTCAAGACGATCGCACAGTTCAAACAGGGTAGCGATGGATTTCGCATCCAGACGAGCAGCCTCATCAAGGAACAACAGGCGGCACGGAGAGATATCCTTACCGCGCAGGCGCCGTGATTCCTCTTCCCAGCTCTGCACCACCATCACCAGAATTGACATGCCGGTACCGATGGCCTCTCCCGTCGACAGCGCGCCGCTTTCTGCACGAAGCCAGCCGTCCGATCCGCGGTTCACTTCCACTTCCATCTCAAGATAGTTGCGGTAGTCGAGCAGCTCTTCCCCGATAGTCTGTGGCGTGCGCTGTCCCATATCGATCTGCGGATTCAGGCGCTGATAGAGCTTCGCCAGCGCTTCAGAGAAGGTCAGACGGTTGCTCTTGAACAGATCCTGATGCTGCTCATGCTGCTCGGAAAGTACGTCCAGCAGCGTGGAGTGCGCTTCACGCACGTTGACGTTGAGCCGGACGCTCTTCACCTGCCCGAAGCTGACCGCCTGTAATCCCTGGTTCAACTGACGAATACGGTTCTGCTCACGCTGAATAGTTTTGCGAATAATGTTCGATACGCTGCGTGAACTGATGGCCAGCATCTGCTCACGAGCCGTCAGCTCTTCGGTCAGACGGTTCAGTTCAATTTCCATCTGTTCGATGGCTTCAACCGGATCGTCAGTGCGAATGATATCCTGGCGAATACGCTCGCGCAGGTGCTGATAGACCGCGATAAAGAACTGGATTTTGCGCTCAGGGCGTTTCGGATCTTCAGACAGGCGCAGCACATCGCGCAAGTGTTCGTTATCCGCCACGGCCAGACGCAGTGCTCCCAGCGCCTTATCCGACATGGAACGCAGCTCATCGCCCCCCAGATAGGCCAGTTCGCGGCGGTGCAGACGGCGCTCAACGCCGTTATCTTTCACCAGCCGCAGGACGGCCACCCAGCCGGCTTTGGCACTGACCACCTGTTCGCGACCAGCCTGATACTCCCGTTCCAGACGGCGCAGTTTTTTCTGCAGCGCATCCATCTCAGCTTCACAGAAGGTCAGCTGTTTTTCCAGCTGATTGCGACGCATACGGTTATTGCTCAGCGCGCTGTAGAGTTCATCACGGCGTTGCTTTGCCCGCTCTTCGGCAGAAGCATCCGCCTGCACACCGATATCCAGCATCTCCTGCTGCAACTCTTTCAGCATATCGCGTTTGGCATCGTAGGAGCTTTTCAGCGAGGCCAGCACCTGTGAGTACTGGGTTAACTGAGCCTGATGCTGACGTAATTTTTCCCTTGCACGGGTACGTTCGCCTTCCGCCTGCTCCAGACGCTGGCGCAATTTTTCATTGAGGTCGCTGGTGCCGTTCAGCATCCCGGCTGAATCGACATAGCCAAAGTGCGCACGACGCTGCACGACCTCGGTCAGGGCAAAGGCCTGCTGACGGGCATCGCGCTGCTGCTGCTGCGCCTGCTGGTAATCCAGCTTCAACTGGTCGTGCTGTTCCGGGTCACTCTGCAGCACAGAAAGGATCGGCTCCAGTCGGGTCAGGTGTGCGCCGTGCTGCTGCACAAAGCGCGCGGCTTCCTGCGCTTCATCCAGCTTTTCCTGAATTTCTTCGTGGCGATCCTGTAACGTATCATCCAGTAACAGGCTGACGCGCGGTAACAGGCGGTTAAGCTGGGCAACGCCCTCTTTCGCCTGTTCAAACTGCTGACGCTGCTGCTGGTTTTCGCTTTCGTGGTTCGTCAGCGCACGCTCAACCTCATTACGCCGGGTATTGAGCAGACGCATTTCCGCTTCCGGATCCGACTCAAACGCTACGCCCAGATGGCTGCCAATAAAGCGGCTGAAGGACTGATGCAGACGCTGGGTTTTCTGAACGTCAAAGGACAGCGTGGCGTAACGTTCGGCCAGGGCTTCACGTTCAGCGTGCAGGAGGTCAAGCTGGTTCTCACGGGCTGCACGGCCAAACAGCGGTACTTTAGGGAAACGGGAATAGCGCCACTGGCGGTCCCCGGCTTTCACTACCACCGCTTTTTCCAGCTCCTCCACGTTAAACACGCTGTCATCAAATGACTGCGGGTCCCCTTCAATCAGATAGAGATCTTCCGGGCAGTCATCGAGCCCGTCGAGCTGTTCGCGGATCAGCGACAGGTCCGGCACCACAATCGCGTGGCGGGCGGGGCCATAGAGCGCTGAGAAGTAAGGGGCATCGTCGATGGTGACATCGTCATAGATTTCGGACAGCAGTACGCCGCCAAAACGTTCGGCCAGCGTGTTCAGTCGCGCATCTTCGGCACCGCCCGGCTGGCTGAGACGTTCGATCTGTTTTTCAATCTCCCGCTTACGCGCGGAAACTTCATCACGTTCAACGGTGGTTTCACGCTCGCGCTCAAGCAGCTGCTGCATAAACTCGGTGACCTGCTGGCTGTTTTCCAGCGACTGTCCGGTCTGTTCGCTCAGCTGCGACAGGATCTCCTGCGCGGCAAGCCACTGCGGTGCCTGTTTGGTGAGCCGCGCGATGCGTTCACGCAGCTGCTCCAGCTCCTGGCGCAGGGCCATACGGCGCTCACCGGCATCGGCCACGCTTTCGTTCAGCAATTCAATCTGGGCTTCCAGCTCCGCCTGCAGGGACTCCAGCTCACCGGCATCGACCTGCTGGCCGTGTCGCTTGCAGAAGTCATTGAGCAGTCGCTCGGCATCCTGTTGTTCACGCAGGCGTTGCGTCAGTTCATTCAGACGGCTACGCAACGGCTGGAGCTGTTCAGCGTGGTAACGCTGATTGCTGGCGTCACGTAACAAATCGCGGCCCACCTGCCAGGCTTCGCTGCGACTGACCGGACCGGCGATTTTATTGACCAGTTCAAACGCCTGTTCGAACTGGCTGTGCGCGGCCTGCGCCACGCTCATTTTTTGCTCCAGCATCAGCAACCTGTCGGTGGCTTCCTGCTCTTTAGCCTGGAACGTTTCCTGCCACTCGTCGGCGTTTTCAATAGTGAGGTCGCGCAGCTGACAGATTTCCTGAGCACGCTGCAAAGCGGTCAACGCCTGTTGATACTGAATCGCCCGCGTCTGCTGGACATCCAGCGCCTGCTGGTAGTCGGCCAGCTGATTTTTCAGCTCATCCACTTCCAGTTCAGCATTTTCGCTGCGCGCTTCGTTTTCCTCATGCACCTCACGCGCTTCGGCGACCACTTCATTCTGCTCTTCCAGGCGGAAGGTCAGTTCTTCCAGGTCGGCGTCGTAGCGATCAATTTTTTCCTGCTGACGCAGAGCCGTCTGTACCAGATTCAGATGGTCGCTGGCCCCCTGATAATCTGTTTCCAGATCGCTCTCAGCGGCGTTATGTTCACCCAGCTCACGCGCCATCTCGATATGTCGATACTGCTCGGCAGCAAGCTGCTTCCGGCTGGTAAACAGATCGTTACGCACCTGCATGGCCGCATCAAGATGAATGCGTCGCTCGTTAGCGTGACGCATGTAGTCTGCCGCCACGTAGCTGGTGGCTTCAGAAATCAGGTGTTTAAACAGGTCGCGATCGGACTGCGTCACCCGTATCGCTTCCAGCGTCATGCGGTTTTCACGCAGGGCGGCTTCCATATCCTGAAACGCCTTCCGCACGCCGCTGTTTTCCGGCAGCAGGTAGTCGCGCAGGGAGCGTGTAATGGCGCTGGAGATCCCGCCATACAGCGAGGCCTCAATCAGACGGTAATATTTACTACGGTCAGCCGCGGAACGCAGACGACGCGCCACGATACCGAGGTCGAACATCACCGAATGGTAGTCCGTAATGGAGTTGTACTGTTTGAACTGTACGCTTTCCATCGCTTCAAAGCGGTCTTTCAGCTCACTGATGGGCACCACGCGCGCCTGACGCGCGTTGACCGTCTCCGTGAGAATTTCGGTAGGGTTAATCGACGTTGGCAGGCCGTGGATACTGAACGGTTTGATATCCACTTTACGGTCGCGACCGGCAACCTGCTGCAAACGTACCCCGACCAGCACGCGCTGGTGCAGTGAGTTAACCACATCAAGCACCGCGTAGCAGACGCCCGGCCGCAGTTTACCGTGCAGACCTTTATCCCGCGAACCGGAGGTGGCCCCGGCCTCGGTGGTATTACGGAAATGCAGCAGCGTCAGATCGGGGATCAACGCAGTAACAAAAGCCGCCATGGTGGTGGATTTACCGGCACCGTTACCGCCTGACAGCGTAGTCACCAGCTCATCAAGGTCAAAGGTGCGGGCAAAGAAGCCATTCCAGTTAATCAGCGTCAGCGAGCGAAACTTCCCACGTTCAATCATTTATTCTTCCTCCGCACGGTCCGGCGCATTGTTGTCCGCGTCACTCTCATCGCTTTCATCATTCAGGGCCAGCCCACCGTCAAGCTGCATCGCTTCGCCATCCCGGATCATGCGCAGCTGCGCATCGCGCGGATCGTCACCGCTGCGCACATCGGCACCAAAGCGGAAGACCGATTCGGTAATGCGGAATTTGCTGCTGTCATTGCCCATAAACCAAACCATCCCCAGCCGGCGCAGGCGATTTAACGACGCGCGCATCTTCTCCTGGAGTTTCTGGCGATCCAGGTCAGAACCGGTCGAACGCTGGTTGACCAGCTTCAGCAGCTTACTTTCATCAGCCAGCGACATCAGTTCATCGTGCAGTTCCTGCTGGGTGAAAATCCCCTCATTGGCCAGACGCTCCGGACTGAGATAGAGGTAACACAGTATCTTACCGACCATCATATCCAGTTCAGACAGCACCGAGCGCGGGATCAGCGTGGTGGAGCGTGGCCGCAGATAAAAGAAGCCTTCTGGCGCACGGATCAGTTCAACGTTATAACGGGTGTAAAATTCTTCGAGAAATTCCTGATAATCCATCAGAAAGGCGTGCTGATCTAGCTCGTCGATACCAATATGCCGCCCTGCGCGTAACTGGCTGTCCAGCGCCGGAAAGATCGGATTTGCCAGAGCCATCGCCAGCTTAACCGGCATCACTTGTTCAATATTTGTCGATGACATGTGCCTGCACCTTGGCTCCGTAATCATTAATAGCCTGCCATTTTGCAGCCAGGCCAGAGAAGTCTGCTTCGGCCACGCCTAAGCGTACAGCCTGATCGACGACAATACGCGCCACGTCAAAGTGACGAACTCGCGGGTATTGTGTCAGGTAATCGCGTATGACTTCGCCCAGATCCAGCGGTTTCTGCTGGGTCTTGTAGCTGGCCAGCGCCTCTTCAATCATCGCCGCCAGCTGTTCACGAATCGCGTTAAACTCTTCGTATTCCAGTTCTGAAGGCAGTTCACCCGTCACCTCTTCGCTGCGCAGGGTCAGTTCTTCATCACGCATGTCGTACAAACGGTCAGCATTGGCATAGGTGAGGGCCCAGGGCTGATCGAAGTAATTCTGTACCGACTGCCGCAACCGCTGGGCGAAGACACGGTTTTTATCCATATCTATCGCCGTACGGATAAATTTATGCACATGGCGGTCGTAACCAATCCACAGGTCAATCGCCTGCTGGCCCCAACTGATAATGCGATCCAGCTTGTTCTGCAGGTCAAACACCAGTTTGTCGACAAAGCCCAAATCGGGGCTGTTCATCGTCGCATCCTGAATGCGCAACAGGTTGGCCTGCAGCTTATCGCCCGCGGCTTCCAGGGTGTCCTGTAGCTCGCGCAGCGTGCCGGACGTTTCATTTAACAGCAGTTCACAGCTGGAGATAGCCGCCCGCCAGTCTTTGTTGAGCAACTGGGCAATATCGTCTTTTACCGCCTGCTGCTGCTCATCCATGATGCGCTGAGTGATATCAATACTGTCGAAAATTTCCGCGACGGAGTATTTCAGCGGCGCAAACACGTTGCGGTGCCAGTGATATTCATCGCCATTTTCATCGGCGGCATCTGCCGCCCGCTTCAACTCACCGGCCACGATCGACAGCTGCAGCGAAAGGCGCAGCGTGGAAAATTCACGCTGACGAATGTAGTAGTCTGTGATGCCGATACCCAGCGGGGTGAGGCGGTAGATGGCATTGCCTTCGGCGTGTTCGCTGGTAAAGCGATTAAGCAAACGCTGACGCACCATATCATTGATGGCATTATTGGCACGTACAACTACCGTTTCACTGGTCTGCTCAAAGCCTTCGCTGACATGGCGGAAGGCATCAATCAGTTCGCCTTCACTCATTTCGCCATCCATGCGCTCCCCGTTGAGGGTGGCAATTGCCAGCAAAAAAGCCAGACGTTCGGTTGGCAACGAGACGGAAAAATCATTTTTTCGCGCCCAGGCCACCAGTTCCGGTACAGTCTGGGAAAATTCACTCATAGTTCTTCTGCCTTATGGGTTTCCGCGCTGTAACGTGGATATAACGCCCTAAACTTAAAAAAGGCTCCTGGCGGCAGTATTGCTTTTCCAGGGCCAGAACCTCATCAAACCGTTCAATCTGCCTGGTTTTATCGCGCAGATAATCATGAAAAACCCGAATACCGGTTTTGCTCTCAATAGTAAAACCACAATCCTGAAGCCAGCCGTAGACCTGCTGGGGGTCACGGGGATAGTCGGGAGACAGCGTCTTCTTTTTACGCTTGGCCAAACCCGACTGCAGGTAACCAAAATTACCCAGCACCATCGTCTGCATCAGCAGGCCATTCAGATTGTAAAACATCAGCGACAGCACCCCGCCTGGCTTAAGCGCATCATACAGCGCGGCCAGCACTTCCTGCGGTTCTGCCACCCACTCCAGCACAGCGTGAAACAATACCAGATCAACCGGTTTATCTAAATGTTGACCGACCTGCTGGGCGCTAATTTGTGCGAATTGCATGTTACCGCTCACACCTTTTTCATCGGCCAGGCGGCGAGCGCGCGATAACATCTCTTGTGAAACATCACAAAGCAGAACCTGATGGCCCCGCGCGGCGACCCCGCAGCCGGTCTGACCTTCTCCTCCGCCCGCATCCAGTACCGACAGCGCGCCCTCGGGAAACGAGGCTAACAGCGCGTCAAGATCCTGCCAGAGGATCGCCTGACGAATACGCCCTTTAGTGGTACCGTAAATGTTCTGCGAAAATTTTTCTGCGATATCATCAAAGTTGCGATCCTGCATACAGCGGCTCCGGGTTAAGGGCGTGATGGTATGGGAGTCACCCGGTTATTCCGCGCCGGACTAAAACGGACAGGTAGATCCCTATTATTCCCCGCCAGCGGACGTAGTAAATGAGCTGCAACGGCTGCGGCTTGAAAGTGGCGGGGTATTTTGGCATACACTGGCAAATAATGAAGCTTTCGGTCGCCGCTTAGTGCTTGGGTGATGTTTTTTCGGACAAAAGGAACCTGTTTTCATGTTTTTCGCCCTAAAAAAAGTCGTTGGTGGCCTGCTGCTACCGCTGCCGATGCTGCTGCTGATCATGGCAGTTGGCATTATGCTGCTCTGGTTTAGCCGATGGCAGAAAAGTGGCAAAACCCTGGTTTCCCTTGCCTGGGCTCTGCTCCTTCTCATCAGCCTGCAGCCTGTCGCCGACCGTCTGCTGGCACCGCTGGAAAATCGCTACCCGACCTGGCAGAATCAGCACCCGGTAGAGTATATCGTGGTTCTCGGCGGTGGCTACACCTGGAACCCACAGTGGGCGCCCAGTTCTAACCTGCTTAATAACAGCCTGCCCCGTCTGGCTGAGGGTATCCGCATCTGGCGGGCTAACCCGGGGTCGAAACTGATTGTGACGGGTGGCCATGCTCAGGGGAATCCGGTGAGTTCAGCCAGTGTGGCATCACGCGTGGCCCAGTCTCTCGGTGTGCCGCCAGAGGATATTATCACTCTGGATCAACCCCGGGATACAGGCCAGGAAGCAGAAGAAGTAGCAAAAATAGTGGGCCAGCGGCCGCTGGCACTGGTCACCTCAGCCAACCATTTGCCACGCGCCATGGTTTTCTTCCAGCGTCAGGGGCTTAACCCCTGGCCTGCTCCGGCCAATCAGCTGGCGATCGCTTCTCCTCTGAATTTCTGGGAGCGGGCCCTGCCGTCATCCTTCTGGCTGGGGCATAGCGAACGTGCTGTTTACGAGAGCCTGGGCCTTGTCTGGCAGTGGCTGCATCCGGCAGCGAAGGAGTCAGTCGAGCCAGGGCAGCAGTGATCGACTGGCCAGACTGAACCGCTGAGCATCAAACTGTGCGGTGTGGATCAGTCTGGCAATCTCTTCCCAGACAATATACAGCCAGCGGCGTGCGACAAACCCCTCTGCGACGGGTGCGCGCTGCAGGTAGCAACTGAGGATGTCATCACCGACGCCAGTTGCGCAAAGGGGATAGAGATCGAATTCACGCGGTGCCCAGAGTACGGTGCCGGGATTGATCACCGCCAGCAGTTGATCTGCCCAGGCCTCTTTCATGATGCTGGTGGGTGCCATGTTTCCGTGGACTAAAACACAGGGATCGTCAAACCCGTTGAACAGCCTGGACAGGCTTTGACGGCTGCGAAAAAGCAGCTGCCGGGCATCCATGCTCAACTGTGCCGGGCGCAGGTAGCCGAGCGTGGCCCAGAGGACCTCGACCCGCTGGGCGTACCAGGCCGGCCAGTGATTCTGTTGCGTGCTGTCAACCGTGCCTACCAGCCCATGGCTGTCAATCCGGTGCCAGCCAAGCATTCCCTCGACAATCTGCTCCTGAAGCTGTTGCCAGCGCTCAGGCGTGCGCGTGGGCGCTTCGATGGATACCCCGCCCGTACGTTCAATCAGTAAGACCTCATGCAGCGGAGGTTGCTGGCTGATAACCAGACCATACACGGCAGGAACACGCACTTTGCCTTCACGCATCAGCATCGACAGCTTGTGCGCTTCCTGGGCAGCAATGCCCTTCATACTGAAGTATTTCGCGACCAGCGGCAGAGAATAGCCCTGGTCATCGTACAGGGTATAGAGACTGGCGAAAGGCTGCTGACTGATACATTCCACCCGACTGACCGGTTCGCCAAGAACCAGTGCCAGTTCAGATCGCAGGTGTTCCATCTGCCCTCCTTTCAGGCAAAAGGTCTTATAAGGGCGCTGAACGCGGAAATTTTTTGCTTCGTGCCGGACACGGCTGCAGCAGAAATGACGGGGTCGGAGGAAAGCACCCCATCGTGGGTTACTGCATGGCTTCGCGTACGCGCAGTAAGTCTTCTGGCGTATCAACACCTACGCTGGGAATAGCCTTTGCCACATCGACGTGGATTTTTTCGCCGTACCACAGCACGCGTAGTTGCTCAAGCAGCTCGATCTGTTCCAGCGGGCTGGCTTCCCAGCCAACATAGCGGCGAATAAATCCGGCACGATAGCCGTAAATACCAATATGACGCAGGAAATGGTCCCCGATGGTGTCGCGGGAAGCCGCAAACCGCTCACGATCCCAGGGGATGGTCGCGCGCGAGAAGTAGAGTGCATAGCCATTAGCATCGCGCACCACCTTCACAGCATTCGGATTAAACGCCTCTTCCGCTGAATCCACCGGCACGGCCAGCGTTGCCATACCGGCGCTGCTTTGGGCCAGATTATCTGCCACCTGGCGAATAATCACCGGGGGGATCATCGGCTCATCGCCCTGGACATTCACAATTACGGTGTCATCAGGGAACTGATAATGATCAATCACCTCCGCCAGACGCTCGGTGCCAGACTGATGGTCAGGACGAGTCATACAGACTTCGCCACCGGCCGCTTCAACGGCGCGCGCTACGTCAGGATGGTCAGTCGCCACAATCACGCGATCGGCACCTGACTCCAGCGCCCGCTCCATGACATGGACCACCATGGGCTTGCCGTGAATGTCGACCAGCGGCTTACCCGGCAAACGGGTAGAAGCAAAACGCGCCGGAATGATGGCGACAAAACTCATGGATGGCTCTCTTCGAGGGTTAAGGCACGGGCTTCCACCTCCAGCAGGACGGGAATGCCGTCACGAACCGGGTAAGCCAGCCCATCCGGTTTGCAGATTAACTCCTGCTGATCTTTGTTGTAATACAGTTTGCCGTGACATACCGGGCAGGCAACGATTTCAAGTAAACGATGATCCATGGTTCCTCCGCGATGAACCCAGTTTTGCAATGGGTTAAGAATATCATAGCTGTACGGGCGCGGTTACCTGCACACCGCGAAAAAATGCCCTGGCGGCTATATTTCCCAACGCGCTGGCCAGCAGGCCGCCATGGCGGCGGGGAGTTTATTGACCTCGATCATTTCTGCGCCCTGCCAGCGGGCAAAACGTGTCAGAGCCAGCTTAATGTCGCCGACCATCTGCTGGCTGACGCGCGTGTTCGCCTCCAGCCAGATCGCATTGACCTGCAAGGTTTTCTCTTTACGCAACATGCGCGCATCCAGCCGGCCTTTCAGCGCACCGCGATGCAAAAGGGGCAGGACAAAATAGCCGTACTGCCGCTTTGCCTCTGGCGTATAACACTCCAGGCGATAGTCAAAACCAAACAGCTCCCGTGCGCGCTTGCGATCCCAGACCAGTGGATCAAAGGGCGACAGGATCGCCGTATGCGTGGCGGCCTGCGGCCTGGCAAGTTGCCCGAACAGGGAGTGATGGAGATACAGCGTGCCCAGGCTTTCGACCTGCACTTCACGGACCGTGCCCTCTTCGCGCCAGCGTGCAAGAGCAACCGCCACGGGCGCGCGTTTCAGACGGTAATAATCTGCCAGCCAGGAGAGGCGGAAAATGCCCAGGCTGGCCGCACTATTGTCCAACATACGCTGGACGGCGTCCTCTTCCTTCAGAGCATGTTGTTGATCATCCCAGTCGGGCAATATCCGCTCGCGCAGGTCGTAAACGCGCTGGAAATTGCGCCGTTCACTGATCATCAGTTCACCGGCCGTAAATAAATTTTCCAGGTGCCGCTTATGCGGCTTCCATGCCCACCAGCCGGGCTTCTGGCCTGGGGGGGCGGTAAAGTCAGCAGAACGGACAGGGCCGTTTTCGCTGATATGGGCCAGCAGATCGCCGATCTCCTGCTGATGCTGATCCCGCCATGCCTGACTGAACTTCCAGCCCAGCGCAGACGGGTTAAGCATGCGATGACGCAGCAACCCGTAATCGGCAACCGGAATAAAGCAGGCTTCGTGCGCCCAGTACTCAAACAGTTTTTTTTCCGCCAGGGCCTGATCAAGCCAGATCGGGGGGTACTCACCCAGCCGGCTGAACAGCACCAGGTAAGGGCTGCGTGCCACTACATGGATGGTATCGATCTGCAACAACGCCATTCGTCGCACGGCAGCCAGCAGGTCGTCAAAGCAGGCTTTACGTTTAGGTGGGCGCAGCAGTCCCTGCGCCGCCAGCTGTAGCTGACGGGCCTGAACAAGAGAAAGTTTTTCCGCCGTCATATTGCCATCCCTAAAAATCAGATGGCTCAAGTGTAGCGTCTGTCAGACAGGCAGGCAGAAATTATCGGGGAATTAATGCACTGATTTTGTTAAGCAACACGCTGGACTGTTCAGAGGGAAGCACCGCATCAACCGGTAAATACCACCAGTCAGCACAGGCAAATGCCCTGACTTTTACCGCATCTTTTTCGGTCATCACCAGGGTCTGACCCGGCAATATCAGGGCATTCAGCGTGTCCGCGGTGTAATTCTGATGGTCAGCAAAAACCACCTCTTTCTCGATTCTCACACCCTGCTGACGCAGCGTATTGAAAAACCGCGGCGGATGACCGATGCCCGCCATGGCAACAACATTGTTCAGCTCACCCACTTCACGTCGCTCACCGGAAAGCAGGTTCACTGCCAGACCCGGCGCCAGACGCATCGCAAGCTCTCCCTGCTGCGCCGTGCCACCATTAGCGATCACGGCGCTGACATTTTTCAGACGGGTAGCACGCTCCCGCATCGGGCCCGCAGGCAGCCACCAGCCATTGCCAAAACGTCGTTCACCGTCCACGACGACAATTTCAATATCACGATCCAGTGCATAATGCTGCAGACCATCATCAGTAATGATGACATCAATATCTTCGCTGTTAACCAGCGCTTCAACAGCCTGGCGTCGTTGCGGCGCCACGGCGACTGCCGCGCCGGTGCGCTGATAAATCAGTACCGGCTCGTCACCCGCTTCGCGGGTGGTAACGTCTGGGCCCAGCACCAGCGGATAGCGTTCGGCTTTACCCCCGTAGCCCCGCGACACCACACCCACGCGAAATCCACGCTGCTGCAGTGCCTGCACCAGCCAGATTACCACCGGTGTTTTACCATTCCCTCCGGCGGTGAGATTACCCACAATCACCACAGGAACCGGTGCACGCCACACCTTGCGCCAGCCGCAACGGTAGCTCAGACGCAGCAGGTTACTGACCAGCCCATAGAGCAGACTGAAAGGCAGTAACAGGAGATACAGCGCCGAGCGACCGCTCCAGATGCGTTCAATCATTGGCCAAATTGCATCTTATGCAGTTGCGCATAGACGCCACGCTCGGCCAGTAGCATTTCATGACTGCCGCGCTCAACGATCTGGCCATCTTCAACCACCACAATCTCATCAGCCTTTTCAATGGTGGAAAGACGGTGCGCGATCACCAGGGAGGTGCGGTTCTTTTGCAGCTCATCCAGCGCAGACTGAATGGCACGCTCAGATTCGGTATCCAGTGCGGAAGTCGCTTCATCCAGGATCAGAATGGGGCTGTCACGTAGCAGGGCGCGGGCGATAGCGATACGCTGACGCTGCCCCCCAGAGAGCAGCACACCATTTTCACCGATCATGGTATCCAGGCCATTTTCCATCTTATTAATAAAGTCCATGGCATGAGCCATTGTTGCGGCTTTTTCCACTTCTTCCCGGCTGTATTGTTCATGGCGGGCATAAGCAATGTTGTTGGCGATAGTGTCGTTAAACAGGTGCACATTCTGCGATACCAGCGCCACCTGACTACGCAGAGACGCCAGCGTATATTCGCGCAGGTCGTGACCATCCATCAGGATATTTCCCTGCTGAATGTCGTAAAAACGCGTCAGTAAACTCGCCAGGGTTGATTTACCCGACCCCGATCGCCCAACCAGCGCCACAGTTTTACCCGCAGGAATGGCCAGATTAATGTTCTTCAGTGCAGGGATTTCGCGTCCAGGGTAAGTGAAAGTCACGTTACGGAATTCGATATCACCTTTGGCACGCTCGACCGTGCGCTTACCGGTATCCTCTTCCTGCTCACTGTCGAGGATGGAGAACAGCGTCTGACAGGCCGCCATGCCACGCTGGAACTGAGCATTGACATTGGTGAGTGACTTCAGCGGACGCATCAGGGCAATCATCGAGGAGAAGACCACGGTGATGGTCCCTGCGGTCAGGGTTTCCATCACGCTAGGGAAGCTGGCGGCGTACAGAACAAAAGCCAGCGCCAGTGAGGCGATGAGCTGAATAATCGGATCGGAGATGGATGACGCTGAAACCAGTTTCATGCCCTGCTGGCGCATGCGATTACTGACCACGTTAAAGCGTTTGCTCTCGATCTCCTGCCCACCAAAGATCAACACTTCTTTATGCCCTTTCAGCATCTGTTCGGCGCTGGTTGTCACCTGCCCCATCGTGTTCTGCATATTTTTGCTGATATTACGAAAGCGCTTAGAAACAGTACGAATGGCGAATGACACAACGGGTGCCAGGACAATCAGGATAAGCGACAGCTGCCAGCTGTAGTAAAACATCAGGATGAACAGGCCAATAATAGAGGCACCTTCACGCACTACGGTCACCAGCGCACCGGAGGAAGAGGAGGCCACCTGCTCAGAATCATAAGTAATGCGCGACAGCAGCGTACCGGTCGATTGCTGGTCAAAAAAGGCGACCGGCATGCCCATCATGTGGCTGAACAGGCGACGGCGCATACCCATCACCACATTACCAGACACCCATGAGATACAGTAGCTGGACACATAGCTGGTCACGCCGCGAACCAGCATCAGCCCCATCACCGCCAGTGGCATCCACAGGAGAACTGCATTATTCGCTTTGCCAAAACCATCATCGAGTAAAGGCTTCAGCAGTGACAGCATGAGTGTATCGCCTGCCGCATTCAGAACCAATGCGATGGCTGCCACAATCAATCCCGCCTTGTATGGCACAATCATGGGCCAGAGTCGACGGAATGTCTGCCAGGTGGAGAGATCTTTATCCAGATGCATTATTTAACCAGCGTTGAATGAAATAGCCGCTTATTCTACCTGGAATACCTGACTACGCCAAACCACTGATGATACCAACGGTTCATTATTTGTTCTCTTAACCCTTTTAATTGCCAGTTATCACGAAAAAAATGAGCACTCAACTGGCCGGAAAGCGCTGTATCACGCCATTCCACATTATATTCAGCATAGCGTTGAATAATTTGCCTGGCGGGCAAACGCCAGGCACTGTAACGCGCTGCAGAGGCGATTGCTGCTGATGCAGAAACGGCACGCAGGAAGGGCGGTGATGAGGAGGTTCTGCTTCCGTGATGCGGCACCTGGAGTAAATCAGCCCGCAGGGTGGCACGTTGTTCAGCGACCAGCCTTAATTCTGACGGTGCTTCAATATCACCGGTAAGCAGCACACGCCATTTTCCATCGGTAACGGCTACCACACAGGACTGATTATTTCCTTCCCGCACTTCTCCCTGTGGTGGCCAGAGCACCTGAAACTGGAGGTCCTGCCAGCGCCAGTTCACACCTTTACGGCAGGGTAAGTGGCCGGAACGTGCAAGAGCGCTTCTCACTGTGGCTGCGGGAAACGCTGCCTGTACACTTTGAAGACCGCCGATATGGTCAAGATGACCGTGGCTGAGAATAATACCGGTTACGTTTAACCCCTGCCAGGCAAGCCAGGGCAGGATCTGACTGCGGGCAAAATCGCCTCCAGGCCAGCGATTTCCGGTGTCGTACAGCATGGCTTCACCGTGGCGGGAGATCACGACGGCCAGCCCGTGTCCGACGTCCAGCATGTCAACACGCCAGCGCGGCAGAGAGGCCACATCGCGCCAGCTGCACAGCACCAGAACAGCGCTCAACAGAGTGACGGGCGAAGTTCGCCACCAGCCGAAACGGAGGGTTAACAGCACCAGCCAGCATAACAGGCTGACTGCAGCCATCGTCCGGTCAAGTGGGAACCAGCCACGCGGGAGATGCTGGAGAGGGATAAACACCAGCGCGAGGGAACGGTCCACCCACTCCCACAATACCAGGTTAATCACAGGCACTGGATTCACTAACGTTGCCACCAGGATCAGAGGAACAGTAATGCAGGAAATCAGCGGTACAGCCCACAGGTTAGCCACCAGAGCACTTACGCTGATACCATGAAACAGCACCGTCTGAAGCGGCATCAGCAGTAACAACATCCCTGCCTGAAGATGCAACAGCCGCAGCAGCAGCCAGCGTTTACGCCGCGAAAAACGGGAAGGAAGAGGAAAAAAATGATACCAGAGCAACAGGCCAGCCACTGCCAGTGCTGAAAGCCACAGACTGTCGGAGAGCACGCTCAGTGGATCAAAAAAGAGAATGATACCGATACACACCGCCCATACCTGCCCCCCCTGACAGTTCATTCCACGCAGGCGAAGCACGCTCCAGACCAGTAAGGCTAAAATAGCCCGAAGCGCAGGCGGGTTTCCTCCAGAAAGCCAGCAATACAACAGCGCTACCAGCAATCCGCTGTACATTGGCAGACGATAGCCAATACACCAGGCCGGGAAAGTAAACTGTATCATGCGTGCCAGCAGCCAGCCGAAACTGGCAGCGAGAGCGATATGCATGCCGGAGATTGCCATCAGGTGCGCTGTACCAGTTTCGCGCAGCAGCTGATTTGTTTCGCGATCGACCTGCGATCTGTCGCCGAAAGCCAGCGCAGAAATTAACGCCTGCCGGCTTAAATTCGCCGTGTTTTTTTTCATGGCCCCCGTTACTTTGTCACGCAGGCTACAGGTGGCATCCGTGACCACGGCTGACACCACCCTTCCGGTCAGAGGGGTATGGTTCGCCAGGGCATAACGCTGACGATCAAATCCCCCTTCATTAAGTTGCGCGTGAACCGGACGCAGCGCTAGTTGCATCTGCCAGCGTTGTCCGGCACAAAAAGCGGTCGCCTGCGGCTGAACCCTTAAACTGGCGTAGAGAGGTGGAAACAGGATCCGGCCCTGAAAACGCAGCAGGCGTGCTCTGATTGTTTTGCCGTCAGGTTGGACGGCCTCCACTCTTATATCTGTCTTAACCCTCGCCTGTGTAAGCTGTTCAGTCTGCGTCAGCATAGTACGCCCGGCGCTGGCGGCGGCGATAAAAAACACCAAAATCAGCGCGATATGCCTGGCAACACGCCGGCCCGACAGAGCCAGTAACAGAGCGAAGCACAGCACAAGAACGCTGCATACAGCGCCTGGCAGCCGGGGCAAAAAGCTGAGCGGCAGCGTTGCCGCTATTACACTCCATGCCAGCCTGTTGACCGTCAAAAACATCGCACCTCCCTGTTCTGATACCGCCAGTGTGCAGCAATCAGGATCAGGGTTCAGGTGGCGCAGAAAGGATTGGGATAATGCCACACAAACTATTGCTGGCGTTGCAACCTGCCTGCATTATTTTGCGTGACATCCCCCATCAGGACGACTTTTTTCAGACAAAAAAAAACGACACCGGAGTGTCGCTTTATCGATTCATCGCCATACCCTGAGGTATTAACCGCCGTAAATATTGGCGCGATCGCGCAGTTCTTTACCTGGCTTGAAGTGTGGAACGTATTTACCTTCCAACTCAACCTTGTCGCCCGTTTTCGGGTTACGCCCGGTACGAGGTGCACGATAATGCAAAGAGAAGCTGCCAAATCCCCGGATTTCGATACGCTCGCCGTCTGACAACGTCGTTGCCATATGTTCGAGCATCTCTTTTACCGCATCCTCAACGACTTTCGCCGGAATATGAGAGTGCTGGCCGGCAAGTCTTTCAATCAGTTCTGACTTGGTCATGTAACCTCCGGTTTATCCCTGTTAGGAAAAGTTCTGACAGTAACGACGGTACAGGGCAGCTTACGCTGCCCTGAGAGCGATTACTCGCCTTTAGCTGCTTTGAAAGCTTCAGCCATTGCGCTAGAGAAGTTGCCTTCTTCCGGTTTAGTCGTATTAACCGTGTTGATAGCTTCTTTCTCGTCAGCCTGGTCTTTCGCACGAACAGACAGACTCACAACGCGGTTTTTACGGTCTACACCGGTGAACTTAGCTTCAACATCGTCGCCAACGTTCAGAACCAGAGTAGCGTCTTCTACGCGATCCAGCGATGCTTCAGAAGCACGCAGGTAGCCTTCAACGCCGTCTGCCAATTCAACTGTAGCACCTTTAGCGTCAACTGCAGTCACTTTACCGTTAACAATGGCACCTTTCTTGTTCAGAGAGATGTAGTTGTTGAACGGATCTTCTGCCAGCTGCTTAACGCCCAGGGAGATGCGCTCGCGCTCTGCGTCAACCTGCAGAACCACAGCAGCGATTTCGTCGCCTTTCTTGTATTCACGAACTGCTTCTTCTCCGGTCGCGTTCCAGGAGATGTCAGACAGGTGAACCAGGCCGTCGATGCCGCCGTCCAGGCCGATGAAGATACCGAAGTCAGTGATAGACTTGATTTTACCTTCAACACGGTCGCCCTTGTTGTGGGTTTCTGCGAACTGCTGCCATGGGTTGTTTTTGCACTGCTTCAGACCCAAGGAGATACGACGACGTTCTTCGTCGATGTCCAGAACCATAACTTCAACAACATCACCCACGTTAACAACTTTAGATGGGTGAATGTTTTTGTTGGTCCAGTCCATTTCAGAAACGTGTACCAGGCCTTCAACGCCTTCTTCGATTTCAACGAAGCAGCCGTAGTCGGTCAGGTTGGTTACACGACCAGTCAGCTTGGTGCCTTCTGGGTAACGTTTCGCGATAGCAACCCATGGATCTTCGCCCAGCTGCTTCAGACCCAGAGAAACACGGG
>Ga0308168_1000461_pt1 | contig 49280 bp, 41 predicted proteins | sample PhyCR2_FD_202133 | JGI IMG/M metagenome (GOLD analysis project Ga0308168, IMG submission 202133) | Phyllosphere microbial communities from UC Gill Tract Community Farm, Albany, California, United States - DLSLRC.R2 | ecosystem: Host-associated > Plants > Phyllosphere > Unclassified | place: USA...
GCGGTTTCTTCCAGATCCTGCAGCCGGACGGCACCACGTCCTACACCCGTGACGGTACTTTCCACCTCGACTCCAATGGCCAGATCGTCAACGCCAGCGGTTTCGCCCTGGAGCCGGCGATCATCATTCCGAACGATGCGCAGACCTTCACTGTCGGCCGTGACGGCACCGTGTCGATCACCATCGCCGGCAACCCGGCCTCGCAAGTGATCGGCAACCTGCAGACCGCCGACTTCATCAACCCGGCCGGCCTGCAAGCCGTGGGCAACAACCTGTTCCTGGAAACCGCGGCTTCCGGCGCGCCGCAGATCGGCACCCCGGGCCTCAACGGTTTCGGTACCACGCTGCAGAACACCCTGGAAACCTCCAACGTCAGCACCGTTGAAGAGATGGTCAACATGATCACCACTCAACGCGCCTACGAGATGAACTCCAAGGTGATCTCCACCGCCGACCAGATGCTCTCGTTCGTAACGCAGAATCTGTAATCCAGTCTTTGGGGCGGCCTGAGGTCGCCAGCAACACCGTGAGGTAGGGTCATGAAGCGCTTTGTATCTGTTCTGGCATTGAGTGGGGTCGTCTCGCTCGCGGGCTGCGTCGCCCCGACGCCCAAGCCCAATGACCCTTACTACGCCCCGGTGTTGCCGCGCACACCGTTGCCGGCGGCTGCCAACAACGGCTCGATCTATCAGGCCGGCTTCGAGCAGAACCTGTACAGCGACCGCAAGGCGTTCCGGGTCGGTGACATCATCACCATCACCCTGAACGAGCGCACGCAGGCAAGCAAGAACGCCAACTCGCAGATGGACAAGAACAGCGATAACTCGATCGGCCTGACTTCGTTGTTCGGTTCCAGCCTGACCACCAACAACCCGATTGGCGGCGGTGACCTGAGTCTCAACGCCGGCTACAGCGCCGACCGTTCGACCAAGGGCGACGCCAAGTCCGGGCAGAGCAACAGCCTGACCGGTTCGATCACCGTGACCGTGGCCGACGTGCTGCCCAACGGCATCATCGCCGTGCGTGGCGAGAAGTGGCTGACGCTCAACACCGGTGACGAACTGGTACGCATCGCCGGCATGGTCCGCGCCGATGACATCGCGACCGACAACACCGTGTCGTCAACCCGCGTCGCCGATGCGCGCATCACCTACTCGGGTACCGGCGCGTTTGCCGATACGAGTCAGCCAGGCTGGTTCGACCGTTTCTTCCTCAGCCCGCTGTTCCCTTTCTAGGTGGCTACGTTGAATCTGAAAAGCCTTATGGTGGCCGCGTTGTTGATGTCTGCGGCGTTCACCGCACACGCCGAGCGGCTGAAAGACATCGCCAGCATTTCCGGCGTGCGCTCCAACCAGTTGATCGGTTACGGCCTGGTGGTCGGGCTTAACGGCACCGGTGACCAGACGACGCAGACTCCGTTCACCCTGCAGACCTTCAACAACATGCTCTCGCAGTTCGGCATCAAGGTGCCGCCGGGATCGGGCAACGTGCAGTTGAAGAACGTCGCGGCGGTGTCGGTGAGCGCCGATCTGCCAGCGTTTGCCAAACCGGGTCAGCAGGTCGACATCACCGTGTCCTCGATCGGTAACTCCAAGAGCCTGCGTGGCGGCACCTTGCTGCTGACGCCGCTCAAGGGTATCGACGGCAACGTCTATGCGATCGCTCAGGGCAACCTCGTGGTTGGCGGTTTCGACGCTGAAGGCCGCGATGGTTCGAAGATCACCGTCAACGTTCCGTCGGCCGGTCGCATCCCTGGCGGTGCGTCGGTGGAACGTGCGGTGCCGAGCGGTTTCAACCAGGGCAACAGCCTGACGCTGAACCTCAACCGTTCCGACTTCACCACCGCCAAGCGCATCGTCGACAAGGTCAACGACATGCTCGGCCCTGGCGTCGCGCAAGCCATCGACGGCGGATCGGTGCGGGTCACTGCGCCGCTGGATCCGAGCCAGCGTGTCGACTACCTGTCGATCCTGGAAAACCTCGAAATCGATCCGGGTCAGGCAGTGGCGAAAGTCATCATCAACTCGCGCACGGGTACCATCGTCATCGGTCAGAACGTGAAAGTGTCGCCAGCCGCCGTGACCCACGGCAGCCTGACCGTGACCATCACCGAAGACCCGATCGTCAGCCAGCCGGGCCCGCTGTCCAACGGCCAGACCGCCGTCGTACCGCGCTCGCGAGTGAATGCCGAACAGGAAGCCAAACCGATGTTCAAGTTCGGCCCGGGCACCACCCTCGACGAGATCGTCCGTGCGGTGAACCAGGTCGGCGCAGCACCGGGTGACCTGATGGCAATTCTCGAAGCTCTGAAGCAGGCCGGCGCATTGCAAGCCGACCTGATCGTGATCTGAGGCCGGCCACCATGGATATGCGCAAAAGCGGTCTGGTCAGCAGCAGCGATTCGGGTTCCTACTCCGACCTCAATCGTCTGAACCAGCTCAAGGTCGGCGACAAGAACAGCGACGAGAACATGCGCAAGGTTGCGCAGGAATTCGAGTCGCTGTTCCTCGGCGAAATGCTCAAGTCGATGCGCTCGGCCACCGAAGCGCTTGGTCAGGACAACCCGCTGAACACGCCGGCGGCCAAGCAGTATCAGGAAATGTACGACCAGCAGCTGGCGGTTTCCATGTCCCGCGAGGGCGGTGGTATCGGCCTGGCCGACGTGCTGATCCGTCAGATGTCGAAGAACAAACCGATGGCGCCGGGCGAGGCTGCGGCCGCGTCCGCCGCCAAGCAGCAGGAAGCGCTGGCCAAGGCCGCCGCCGTGCCGACGCCGATTGCCGCCGGCACCGTCGCCACCGGTCCGCTGTCCCGCGTCAACGGCGAGCGTCCGTTGTGGGCATCGCGCTCGGTGCATGCGCCGAACAACACCGATATTTCCCATCGCAACGACATGGCGCTGATCAACCAGCGGCGTCTGGCATTGCCGCCGAAACTGGCTGATCGCTTGCTCGCCGGTCTGGTGCCGTCGTCGCCGAGCGCGGCCACTGCCACCACGGCAGCAGCAGTGACCAGTGCCTTGCCGCAACGGGCCACGACCACCGCCGTCTCAGGTTCCGGCGCGTTGTACAACGGCGACTGGCTGGCCCGTGCCGAAGAGCAGAAAGCCGCTGGCGGGCAGATGCAGGTCTATGGCCGCGCCATGGCGCAGATTCCGCTGGCACCGGCGAAGAAGGCCTTCAGTTCCGCCGACGAATTCGTCAACACCATGCTGCCGATGGCCAAGGAAGCCGCCGACCGCATCGGCGTCGATCCGCGTTATCTGGTGGCGCAAGCGGCACTGGAAACCGGTTGGGGCAAATCGGTCATGCGCGCTCAGGATGGCAGCAGCAGCCACAACCTGTTCGGCATCAAGGCGAGCAGCAACTGGAAGGGCGATTCGGCCCGCGCGATCACCAGCGAGTTCCGCAATGGCGCGATGGTCAAGGAGACGGCCGAGTTCCGTTCCTACGCCTCGTACAAGGACAGCTTCCACGATCTGGTGACGTTGCTGCAGAGCAACAATCGCTATCAAGAAGTGCTGAAGTCGGCCGATAACCCAGAACAGTTTGTACGCGAGTTGCAGAAGGCCGGTTACGCCACCGACCCGAACTACGCGACGAAGATTTCGCAAATTGCCAAGCAGATGAACAGTTTTGAAAACTACGCTGCGGCGGGTGTCTCCACCACGCCTTTATAAGGCACCAGGTAATAAGGTCTGAACCATGAGTTTGCTCAATATCGGGATGTCGGGACTGTCGGCCAGCCAGTCCTCTCTGGCTACGACAGGCAACAACATTGCCAACGTCGACACCGCCGGTTATTCACGTCAGCAAACCGTGCAGGGCACCAAGTCCTCGCAGCAGTACGGCAGCGTTTTCATCGGCACGGGCACGACCCTGGCCGACGTGCGCCGGGTGTACAACTCGTACCTGGAATCGCAGCTGCACACCGCGACTTCGCTGGACAGCGAATCGGCCGCGTTCCTCAAGCAGGCGACGCCGCTGGACGCCATGCTGTCGGACACCAACACCGGCCTGACCGGTGTGCTGCAGAAATTCTTCACCTCGATGCAGGGCGTATCGACGTCGGCTACCGATGACACTTCGCGTCAGTCGGTGCTGACCGGTGCGCAGGCGCTGACCAGCCGTTTCAATACCCTGGCCAAGCAGCTCAACGATCAGAACACCACGATCAACGGCAGCCTCGGCGACATGACCGCCCAGGTGAACAAGCTCGCCACGGCGATCGCCAATCTCAACCAGAAGATCGGCGAAATCTCCACCAGTGGCGGGGCGCCGAACGACCTGCTCGACAGTCGTAACGAAGCCGTGCGTCAGCTCTCCGAGCTGACCGGTGCCCAGGTCGTCGAGCGCGGCACCAGCTTCGACATTTATGTCGGCAGCGGTCAGCCGCTGGTCATCGGCAACACCACCAACAGCCTGAGCATGGTCGCGAGCAAGACCGACCCGTCGCGCATGTCGATCCAGATGGATCGCGGTTCGAGCACCATCGACATCACTTCGGTGATCAGCGGTGGCGAAATCGGCGGTCTGCTGACCTATCGCAAGGAAGTCCTCGACCCATCGCTCAACGAGCTCGGTCGCGTGGCCCTGGTGATTGCCGATCAGATCAACAGCCAGCAAGCCCAGGGCATCGACAAGAACGGTGACTTCGGCGCGGCGATTTTCAACAACATCAACAGTGCCGCACTGATCAGTCAGCGCAGCATTGCGAAGGACGGCAACAGCGCCGGCTCCGGCAACCTCGATGTGACCATCAAGGACACCGGCAAGCTGACCACCAGCGATTATCAGGTGACCTTCACCAGCGCTACCGATTACACCGTCAAGCGTTCCGACGGCACCGATCTGGGCGCATTCAGCACCACGACCAATCCGCCGCCAGTGATCGACGGTTTCACCCTGGCCTTGAATGGCGGCGCGCTGAGCGCGGGTGACTCGTTCAAGATCACGCCGACCCGCAACGCGGCGGCGAGCATTCAGACGGTCCTGACCGATCCGAAGAAAATCGCTGCGGCAGGTCCGCTGACCGGCGTCGCCAGCGCCAACGGTCTGGGCACTTACACCCAGCCGACGCTCAGCGACAAGATCGACATCTACAACCCGACCGCCCAGGCTGACATGCAGGCAGCGTTGAAGAATTCGACGCCGGTCAAACTGGTGTTCGGCGCAGCCAGCGGCGGCAGCCAGTCGTACAATCTGGTCGACGCCAAGGGCGCGACCATCGGCACCGGCACCATCGTGCCCGGCCAGTCGAACACGCTGAACCTGAAAGTAGGCATCGTTGACGCCAGCGGCAACCCGGTGATGGACACTACCGTCACGCCGAACGTGCAGAAGACTTTCACCGTGCAGACCACCGTGGGCGGCACGCCGAAATCCGGCGAGACCTTCACCATGAACCTGACCGGCGCGGCGTCTTCGGACAACCGCAACGCCCAGGCACTGGTCGCATTGCAAACCAAACAGACCGTGGACACCGGTTCGGCGAGCAAGGGCATCAGCCTGACTGACGCCTATAACACCCTGGTGACCAACGTCGGTACCAAGACCGCCCAAGGCAAGTCCGACAGCGCCGCGACCACGGCGATTCTGGACAACGCCAAGGGTGCCCGCGATTCGCTTTCCGGGGTCAACCTGGACGAAGAAACCGGCAACCTGGTCAAGTACCAGCAGTACTACACAGCGTCTTCGCAGATCATCAAAGCTGCGCAGGAAACTTTCGCCACGCTGATCAACAGCCTTTAAGGAGTCGTAATTCATGCGCATTTCCACCGCCCAGTATTACGGAACGCAAGCTTCGGATTATCAGCGTAACTTCAACAAGGCTGTCGCCACCGCGAGCGAGGCGAGCAGCCTGCAACGCATCAACACCGCCGCCGATGATCCGATCGGTGCCGGGCGCTTGCTGCAATTGGGCCAGCAGGCAGCGATGCTCGATCAGTACAAGACCAACGTCAACACCACCAAAAGTGCGTTGAACGTGCAGGAGTCCACGCTGGATTCGATCACCACGGCGTTGGCCCGTGCCAAGGAACTTGCGCTGGCCGCGAACAACGGCACGATCACCGACAAGGACCGCCAGGCGTACGCCTCGGAGATGGGCGAGATCCAGCAACAAGTGCTGGGCCTGATGAACGCCAAGGATGCCAACGGCAACTACCTGTTCTCCGGTTCGAAAACCGATACCGCGCCGTACTCGAAGAATTCTGACGGCACGTTCAGCTACAACGGCGACCAGACCACCATCGATCTGGGCATCGGCGACGGCATGACCGTGGGTACCAACACCACCGGTTGGGACGCGTTTCAGCAGACCATCAACACCGGCCGCACCAACACCAAGATGACTGCTCCAGCCGTCGATGACGGCCGTGTCGTGCTGTCCAACGGCACCGTCGGCACTGCCGCCACTTACGACGCCAAGTTCACTGCCGGGCAGCCGTATACCATCGATTTCGTCAGCAGCACCCAGCTGAAGATCACCGATGCGCTGGGCAACGATGTGACCGCCGAGGCCAGCCAGAATGGCTTGATCAGCAATAGCAGCGGCGCCAACCAGACTGTCAGCTTCCGTGGCGTCGACCTCAAGCTGAACGTCAACCTGAAGGCTGGCGATACCAATCCCGACGCCGTTATCGCAGGGCACAGCTTCCAGCTGTCGGCCTCGCCTGATTCGTTCACGACCACGCGCAGCCCGGGCAACACATCGACGGCTGTCATCACCGGTTCGACCATCACCGATCAGGCAGCCTACACCGCAGCGTTTCCGCAGGGCGGCGCGGTGCTCAAGTTCACCAGCGCCACCGATTTCGATCTGTATGCCGCGCCAGTGACCGCCGACAGCAAGCCGGTTTCCTCGGGCACAGTTGCCGGCGGTAACGCCACCGCTGCCGGTGTGACCTTCGCGCTGGGCAACACGCCGGCTGCAGGTGATCAGTTCTCGATCCAGCCGAACAATCATCAGACCCAGAACGTGCTCGACACCCTGGGCCAGATGATCACCGCGCTGAATACGCCAGTCGATGGCGATCCGGTTGCCAAGCAGAAATTGCAGGGCGCGATGGAGGCGGGCCTCGGTAACATCGATGCCGCTGCCAATCAGATCGGCACGGCGGTTACCACCATTGGTGCCCGCGGCCAGGCCCTGGACATGCAGGCCATCACCAACGACAGCCTGACCACGGCGAACAGCACGACCCAGGGTTCGATCCGTGATTCCGATCCGGCTGAAGTCATGACCCGTCTGACCCTGCAACAGACCATGCTGCAAGCCGCGCAACTGGCGTTCAGCAAGATCAGTCAGTTGGGTCTGTTCAACAAGATCTGATGATTGGCGGGCGCGAGCGCGCCCGCCAACGTTGTGCCTCTGTTAATGATTTTTTGCGGTATCAAGGGCTCGTTTTTGCGAGCGGGCTCGTACCGCCTGTGAGCCCGCCGTGAATTCACTTCCTCTCGTCAGCATTGCCATCCCTGCGTTCAATCCGCGCTTTTTCGAGCGCACGCTGAACAGTGCCGTCAGCCAGACTTACAGCAATCTCGACATCGTCGTGTGCGATGACAGTCGTGGTGACGAGATCAAGGACATCGTCAGCCTGGTCATGGAGCAAACCGGGGCCCAGGTGCGCTACGTTCGCAATCCACAGACGCTGGGGCTGGTGGGCAACCTGAAAGCCTGCCTCGAACAGGCGCGCGGCGAGTTCATCAAATTCCTTTGTGACGATGACCTACTCTATTCGGCCTGCATCGAACAGCAAGCCCATGAGTTACAGCGCGAAGAAGTCAGTCTGGTGATCGCTCAGCGGCTGCTGTGGGACGCCAACGACATCATTCTGCCGGCCCGTTTGGAAAACAGCTCGCTATCACCCGTGAGCGCCTTGCTCAAAGGCGACGATGTGCTGAGCATTTTCGAAAAATTCCCGGTCAACGTCCTCGGCGGCTTCAGCAGTGCGTTGTTCCGGCGTGCCGATGTCGCCGAATTGTTGCCCGCTCTGACTGAAGCAGGTGCATGCTTCGTCGCGACCCTGGATTTTGCCTTGTACGTGTGTCTGTTGCGGCGCGGCAACATGGTGACGTCGAACAATGTCCTGAGCGCCGAGCGACTTTACCCTGAGCGCCTGAGCGCGCAGCAACCGATGAAGGATGCTGCCGAGGTTGAGCGCGAGTGGCTTTCGCAAATGCTCAAAGTGCGCAGCGGCGAGTCGGCGCCCGCAAAGGGCTGGGTTCGCTACGTGCGACTGACGAGCGCCGACGAGTCGCCTCGCGTTTGGGAAGAACTGCCGCTGAGCCGTACCCTTGGCACCAAGCAAAGCCGCCAGGAGCTGGGTGTGGGTGTCGACAGCTTCAGTTTCGGCGAGCTCTATGCGCAGTGGCTGGCGTGTCGGGTGCTGACCGAGACGCAGCGCCAATGGTTGCCGGAAACGCTTGCTGGCTGGCCGCAGCAGCCGAGGATCGTGCCGATCGTCATCGATGCGCAGGGTAGCCGCGACGGTCTCGAGCGCACCCTGCAAACGCTCGCTGCACAGGACTATCCACCGGAGCTGGTGCTGGTACTGTCCGTAGCCTGTACCGAAGCAGTGTTGCAGGATCGCGTGTTCCACATGCCGTTGCAGGATGACGGTCTGGAGCAGATCAATACGCTGTTGCCGCAACTCGAAGGCGCCGACTGGTTCTATCTGCTGCAACCGGGAGATCGCCCGGTGGCACCGGCATTGCTGGTGATGGCCGATCGCATCGCGCATTCGCGGTCGCTGACGTGTCTGTACAGTGATGAAGGCAGCGTGCGCGACGGCGAATCGGCGGAACCGGCGTTCAAACCGGACTTCAACCTCGACCTCATGCGCAGTTATCCGTACGTCGGCCGAGCGCTGGCATTCCAGCGCGAACGCTTCCTCGCGCTCGGTGGATTTGCGCCAACGTTCGCCGAACTGGCGCCACACGACATGCTCTGGCGGATGGTCGAAAGCGATGGCCTGCAGGTTGTCGGACATATCGCCGAGGTATTGCTGGAGTCGAAATTCGACCTGTCGCAATGGCTCACCGAGCCTGGCGTGGTAGAGCAAAGTCGGCGAATTCTCGAGGCGCATCTGCAGCGCCTCGGCATTGCTCATGAAATCCGCCAGAACGGACTGCTCAATCGTGTCGACTACCGTCACGCGCAGCGCCCTCTGGTGTCGGTAATCATCGTCACTCAGGACCAGACTGCCGCCTTGCAGCGCTGTGTCGAAACGCTGCTGGAGAAAACCGCCTACACCGAGTACGAATTGCTCCTGGTCGATAACGGCAGCGAAAGCGCCGAAGCGCGGGCGTGGCTGGACGGCATGGCGCAGCTGGGCAGCGACCGGATTCGCGTGCTGCGGTATGCGCAAAAGGACAATGCCGCTGCTGTGCACAACTTCGCCGCGCGCCAGGCGCGCGGTGAGTACATGCTGATGCTCAATGCCTTTGCGGTGATTACTCAGGCCGACTGGCTCGACGAACTGCTCAATCACGCGCAACGTCCTGAAGTCGGGGTGGTTGGCGCCAAGCTGTTCAACCCGGACGGTGGCGTGCTGCACGCCGGTCTCATCCTGGGGCTGAATGGGCCGGCGGGACTGCCGTTCTACGGCCAGCCGATGCAGGCGGATGGGTATATGCACCGACTGCAAGCTGTACATGACCTGAGCGCGGTCGGTGGCGACTGCCTGATGATTCGCAGATCGGTATTCGAAGCTGCCGGCGGCCTGGACGAGCAGGATTTCAAGCAAACGCTCAGTGTCGTGGATCTGTGCCTGCGCATTGGCCGCGACGGTTACCTGGTGGTGATGAACCCGCACGCCGTGCTGGCGGTGGGTACGCAGCCAGTTATCGCGGCGACGGAGCAAGAGCAAGCGCAGCACGCCGAGGAGAAGGACACCTTCTATCAACGCTGGCTGCCACTGGTTGCGCGCGACCCGGCCTATAACGTCAACCTGACGTTGCAGGGCGTTGGCGCCAGCAACTTCAGCCTTGAACCGGGCCTGCGTACTGGCTGGAGCGCGTTCTCCAAGGCGCAACTGCCGAACGTGCTCGCGGTTCCGATCAATGCTTCTGCCATCGGTCACTACCGCATGAGTCAGCCAATGATCGAGCTGGAAGCGGCCAACCGGGTGGAGGGACGGGTCTGCTACGGCTTACCGTCGATCATCGATATCGAGCGTCAGTCCCCCGATGTGATCGTCCTGCAAGGGCGCTATTCGGAGCATGCCATTGATGAAATTCCGCCGCTGAAGAAGTTCTTCAATGCCCGACGGATTTTCGAACTCGACGACTACGTGATCGATGTTCCCCATCGCAACGCACACATTCGCAACATGCCGGGCAAGTCGGATATGGAGCGTATGGTGCGCCGAGCGATCGGCCTGTGCGATCGCGTGGTCGTTTCAACCGCGCCACTGGCCAACGCGCTGTCGGACATGCACCACGACATACGCGTGGTGCCGAACATGTTGGCTCAGGACTTGTGGGGACACCTGCGCAGCCAGCGTCGCACCTCGAAAAAGCCCCGGGTCGGCTGGGGGGGCGGCACCAGTCACCATGGCGATCTGGCAGTGATCGCCGACGTGGTGCGCGAACTGGCCAACGAAGTCGACTGGGTTTTCTTCGGCATGTGCCCGGATGATTTGCTGCCGTACATGCATGAGTTTCACGGAGTGATCCCGCTGGATGTCTATCCGGCAAAACTGGCCAGCCTGAACCTCGATCTGGCGCTGGCACCGCTGGAGTTCCACATCTTCAACGACTGCAAGAGCAATCTGCGGCTGCTCGAGTATGGCGCCTGCGGTTTTCCGGTGGTCTGCACCGATACCGAGGCCTATCGCGGCTACTTGCCGTGCACGCGGGTCAAGACCAACACGACCGATGAGTGGCTGCAAGCGATCCGCATGCATCTGGCTGACCCGGATGCCAGTTATCGCATGGGCGATGAACTGCGTGAGGTGGTGCTGCGAGACTATGTTCTGCGCGGCGATAACTTGCGCCATTGGGAGTATGGCTGGCTGGCGGATTGAATTGCCCGCAAGGCTTCATTGAAAGGCGATCTCTCGGGTCGCCTTTTTCACAGGTTCATTGATTTGTTTGAGTCGATCAGCGAGGGAATGCGCTCCGGACAGGCAACGCCCGCACTGACAGATCCGGTTTCGACAACCACGCAAGGAAGATGTAATGACAATTGTGAATGGAACGAGTGAAGCGGATGTCCTGCTGGGCACCGACAGCAATGACCAACTCTATGGACTGGAGGCGGATGATGTCCTGCTGGCAAGTACAGGATCGGATGAGCTTGATGGCGGGGACGGCTTCGACACCGCGAATTACTACGCAATAACCTCTGGAATCAACGTCGAACTGGCCGACGGTACAAGTACCGTCGCCGGCCCCGACGGCAAGCTCGATACGCTGGTGTCCGTTGAGAAGATCGTCGGGACGTTTTCCAACGATACGTTCACCAGTTCGGTAGCCGGCGTGACGCTGGAAGGCAGCAGCGGTGACGATGTCTACATCGTCAGCGCTGAAGACGTGACCATCGTCGAGGAAGACTGGGGCGGCTACGACGAACTGCGCACCAGCCTCAACAGCATCAAGTTGGCCGGCTTCGTCGAGAAACTGACCTTCACGGGTACCGGTGATTTCAAGGCTTACGGCAGTGACACCGACAACGAGATCATCGCTGGTGCCGGTAATGACTGGCTGTGGGGTGGTGATGGCGCAGATCATTTCGTCGGGGGGGACGGTTACGACACCGTCAGCTACAGCGACAGCCTTGAAGGGGTACGAGTCGAAGACTTCACCAACCACGACGGCCTGACCATCGCCTATGGCGATATTTTTACCGGTATCGAAGCGCTTCAGGGCTCGGGCTTCGATGATGTGATTTATCGTCATAATGACTCGATGAGCATCGATGGTGCGCACGGCTACGACACTGTGAGTTACCGCTACGCCTTCGACGTGGCCAATGTCGTGATCGGCAATGGCAGCAACCTTGCAGGTGACACGCTGCTCAATGTGGAAGAGGTTATCGGTTCCTCCGGCGCCGATCGTTTTGTCGTCAACGCCAGTGGTGTGAAGGTGGCTGGTGGTATTGGTGATGACGTTTATACGATCAACAGCACCGGCGTGACTGTCGAAGAAGACGACAGCTTGATGGGTGGTACCGATCATGTGTACACCAGCCTGTCCGAGTTGAGGCTGAGTGCGTTCGTTGAGCGGTTGACCTATACCGGCAGCAGCGATTTCACCGGTTACGGCAATGACGGGGACAACACGATCGTTTCCGGTGCCGGGAACGATGTGCTGCTGGGCGGGGCGGGGGCCGATAACTTTGAAGGTGGTGCGGGCCTCGACATCGTCAGCTATGACGACAGCGCTGAAGGCTTGAGCGCCTCGCTGAAATGGGGCGCGCAGAGCGGTATCGCCTTTCATGACGTCTACATCGACATCGAAGGCCTGCGCGGCAGCCAGTTCAATGATGTTCTGGAAGGTGAGTGGGGCGACAACGTCCTTGAAGGCGGTGGTGGTGACGACCAGATTCAGGGTGGCGATGGCAACGATCACATCTACGGCGGTCTGGCGTCCGGTCTCGATGCAGCCGGGCAGTCCGACACCTTGTTCGGCGGCTCGGGCGATGACGTCATCATAGCTGCGCGCGATGGTCTGTTTACCTGGGTCAGTGGCGATGAAGGCAATGACAACATTACCCTCGGGCGAGGCGTGGCCTATGGTGGGCAGGGCAACGACGTGTTGATCTTCAGCGGCGCCGGCCTGTCGGGCCTGGGCGGCAGCGGGTTTGGCGAGCAGGGCGATGATACCTATGTGGTGGACACGTCGGCCTTGGTGACCATCAAGGATGAAGGGCTGGATGCCAACGACACGCTGATTCTGAACACGATCGCTGACGCCAGTCAGTTGAGCGTGACCCGTGTTGGCGATGACGTTTATCTGCACAGTGCCAATGATGGTAGCAGTGGCGTGCCGGACAACGGTGTGCGGCTGGTGGACTGGTATGCGGGGTTTGCGACCATCGAGCATGTTCAGACGGCCGATGGTCAGATGTATGAGCTGCCGGTGGGTGCTGACGGGTTTGCGCTGTTCGGGTAGTTTTTGCGCATCGTTGAAGTAAGGGATGGGTCTTTGGATTCATCCCTTTTTTGTTTTTGGCCTTGGCAGCCTTTGGGCTGACCAGGCTCTCGGGGGTTGGGTGAATATCCGTTTCTGCGGGTGTTGCTGTTGCTGTAAGAGTGAAACCGCCAGCGGCAGCACCCGCAATAACGGATAGGCCCCCAATCAAAATCCTCAGCCCGTTCCCCACCGCCTCGACTCTGAGCTGGCGCGTTTCCTGCAAGTCCCCCTCAAATCGCCATAAAACGAGCGCTTGCGGTCATTGCACTTGCGCCCGGAACGGCAAAAGGTGTCGCCGCAAGGCCCGCAACGCTCAACAAAGCCATGCGCAGCCCGGTGAAGAACAAGAGGGGAGACGATGAAGGCAGTAATTTTGGCGGGTGGCCTCGGCACGCGGATCAGTGAAGAGTCGCACCTCAAGCCCAAGCCGATGATCGAGATCGGCGGCAAGCCAATTCTCTGGCACATCATGAAGCAGTATTCCGCCCATGGAATTCACGACTTCGTCATCTGCCTGGGCTACAAGGGCTATGCGATCAAGGACTTCTTCGCCAACTACTTTCTGCACACCTCCGACGTCACCTTCAACATGCGCGAGAACCGCATGGAGGTGCACCAGAATTACAGCGAGCCGTGGAGCGTCACGCTGGTCGACACCGGCGAAGAAACCATGACCGGTGGCCGGCTCTTGCGCACTGCGCCTTATCTCAAGGACGAGAAAGCCTTTTGTTTTACCTACGGCGACGGCGTCTCGGATATCGATATCGGCGCTTTGATCCGTTTTCATGAAGCGCACGGCAAGCTCGCGACCGTTACGGCCGTGCAGCCGCCAGGCCGTTACGGTGCGTTACAACGCACAGGCCACCAAGTCATGGGCTTCACCGAGAAGCCGCGAGGTGACGGCGGCTGGATCAATGGCGGTTTTTTCGTCCTGTCACCGCAGGTGCTGCCTTACATCGCCGGCGATGCGACCAGCTGGGAAGCCGAGCCGTTGATGCAACTGGCTGAGTTGGAACAGCTGCATGCCTACGAACATTCCGGCTTCTGGCAGCCGATGGACACCCTGCGTGACAAGAACCATCTCGAAGCGCTGTGGCAGAGCGGGGAGGCCCCATGGAAGCAATGGGCCTGAGTGCGGAGTTCTGGCATGGCAAACGCGTCCTGGTCACCGGACACACTGGATTCAAAGGCAGTTGGCTGACCCTGTGGCTGCAAAGCCTTGGCGCGCAAGTCAGCGGTTTTTCTCTGGATCCGTCGACCGAGCCGAGCCTGTTCGAACTGGCGCGCGTGCACGAAGGCATCAATGATCAACGCGGCGATCTGCGTGACCTCGGCGCCTTGCTGGAAATCATCGCCGAGACCGAGCCGGAAATAGTCCTGCATCTGGCGGCCCAGCCTCTGGTGCGCGAGGGCTATCGCGATCCGCTCGGCACCTATTCAAGCAATGTCATGGGTACGCTGAACCTGCTCGAAGCGATTCGTCAGGTCGGCGGCGTGCGCGCCTGTGTGCTGGTCACCACCGACAAGGTCTACGCCAACAAGGAATGGCTGTGGCCGTACCGCGAAGACGAAGCACTCGGTGGCCACGACCCTTACAGCAGCAGCAAGGCCTGCTGCGAATTGCTCGCGCAGTCCTACGCCGCGTCGTTCTTCCCGGCGGACAAACATGCCGAACACGGTCTGGCCCTGGCTACCGCACGCGCCGGCAATGTGCTGGGCGGTGGTGATTTTGCGCCAGAGCGACTGATTCCCGACGTACTGAAAGCATGGACCGCCGACGAGCCAGTGACCCTGCGTTACCCGCAAGCGGTGCGCCCGTGGCAGCACGCGCTGGAGCCGCTGGCCGGTTATCTGCAATTGGCTGCTGCGCTCTACGAGTACGGCCCGGAATACGCCGGTGCGTGGAACTTCGGTCCCGGGGAGGCCGACATGTGCAGCGTCGGTGAAGTGGTCGAACTGCTCGCCAACCGTTGGCCGCAGGCCCGCGGTCTGCGCATCGAACCGAGTGAGCTGCACGAAGCCGGTCTGCTGCGTCTGGACAGCAGTCGCGCGCGGCAGGTGCTTGGATGGGAGCCGCGCTGGACGCTGGAACAATGCCTGACGCACACCCTCGGCTGGCATCTGGCGTGGCAACACGGCGATGACATGCGCGCGGTTACCTTGAACCAATTGAATTTGTACAGAGAGCGTTCATGAGCGATTACACCCTGCAGAAAACGCCATTGGAGGGCCTGTACCTCATTCAGCAGAAAGTCTTCTGCGATGAGCGCGGGCGGTTCGCCCGGCTGTTCTGCCAGAGTCGTCTGACCGTCCAGGGGCGTCCTTTTGCGATCCGCCAGATCAATCATTCGCGCACGGTCGGCCAAGGTAGCGTACGCGGTCTGCATTTTCAGAAAGCCGGCTATGCCGAATCCAAGCTGATCACTTGTGTGCGCGGCGCGGTCTGGGATGTGGCGGTCGACCTGCGGCCGCAATCGCCAACGTATTTGCAGTGGCATGCGCAAGAACTGCGCGCCGATGATGGCGTCAGTTTTTTGATTCCTGCCGGTTTTGCCCACGGCTTCCAGTCACTGACCGATGAATCGGAAGTGCTGTACCTCACCGATGCCGATTACGCACCGGAGCATGAAGCGGGTTTGTCGGCCCTTGATCCGGCACTGGCGATCTCATGGCCGCTGCCCGTCAAGAATTTGTCAGCCAAGGATTCCAGGCATCCGCTGCTCGACAAACAGTTTCAGGGAGTCGAGCTTTGACGGCGACCACCTCCACTGTGCTGGTCACTGGCGCCACCGGCTTCGTCGGTCGCCACTTGGTCAGCGCTTTGCTTTCCAAAGGCTTCAAAGTGCGTGCGGTTGCGCGCACCCTCGACTCGGCTCGCAGTTTGCCGTGGTTCGCGCAGGTGGAATTTGTCGCCGCCGATCTGCATGCGCCAGACCTTGATGTCAAGCGCTTGGTTGATGGCGTGGATGTCGTCGCGCATCTGGCCTGGAGCGGCTTGCCTAACTATCAGGCGCTGTTTCATTTCGAACGCAACCTGCCGGCGGATTACGCGTTTCTCAAGCGTGCGGTCGTGGCAGGGGTGAGCCAGGTGCTGGTCACCGGGACTTGCTTTGAATACGGCTTGCAAAGCGGCCGGTTGGCCGAGTCGGTCTTGCCCCAGCCTTGCACGCCTTACGGTCTGGCCAAGCACACCTTGCGCCTGTTCCTTGAAGCATTGCAGCGCGAGCAGTCGTTCACCCTGCAATGGGCGCGGTTGTTTTACCTTTATGGCGAAGGGCAGAACAGCAACAGCCTGCTGGCCAGCCTCGACCGCGCCATCGATGGTGGTGAGGCGCAGTTCAATATGTCGATGGGCGACCAGCTGCGTGATTATCTGCAGATTACCGAGGCGGCCACGCAATTGGCTTCGCTGATCGGCCGGCCTGATGTCGATGGCGTCACCAACTGCTGCAGCGGCCAGCCGATTTCCGTACGCGCGCTGGTTGAACAGCGTGTCCGCGAACGCCAGTCGACGATCAAGTTGAATCTGGGCCATTACGGTTATTCCGCCCATGAGCCCATGGCGTTCTGGGGTGATGCTCAGCGAATCTCGCAACTGAAGGGGCAAGAACATGCTGCATGAGCTTTATCGCGCGACCGGACTGCCGGTATTGCAGAACCGCACGTTTGCCAGCGCCGAAGAGGCGCGGGCCTCAGGGGCGGCAGACATTGTTCTGGTACAGGACAGCCAAAGCGGATTGATCTTCAACCAGGCCTTCGATGCCGACAAGCTGAGCTATGACGCCGACTATCAGAACGAACAGGCGCACTCAGTGCAGTTTCAGGCGCACCTCAATGCCGTCGAAGCCATCCTCGCCCGGCACTTCAAGGGCCAGACCCTGATTGAGGTCGGCTGCGGCAAGGGTTATTTCCTTGAGATGCTGCGGGGCAAAGGTTACGCCATTACCGGCATCGACCCTTCGTATGAAGGTGACAATCCTGACGTGATCAAGGCACCGTTCACCCGCGAGCTGGGGTTGGCAGCGGACGCAATTGTGTTGCGCCATGTGCTGGAGCACATCAGCGATCCGTTGGCATTTCTCGCGCAAATGGCTGCAGCCAATCAGGGCGGGCAGATTTATATCGAAGTACCGTGCTTTGACTGGATCGTCGAGCACAATGCCTGGTTCGACGTGTTCTATGAGCACGTCAATTACTTCCGTCTCGCCGACTTGCGCGCAATGTTCGGCACCGTGCTCGAGGCCGGGCATCTGTTCGGTGGCCAATATCTGTACATCGTTGCCGATCTCTCGACGCTGCAACGGGCGCCGGTCGAGACGCCGTCGTTGCTGACGCTGTCGACCACCTTCACCGCCAGTCTTGATCGCGCGGTGCAGATCATTCAATCCGCGCCGGCACAGGGCTCGGCCATTTGGGGCGCTTCGTCCAAGGGCGTGATTTATTCATTGGCCTTGCAGCGCGCCGGTGTGGCGGTAGATCGCGTCGTCGACATCAACCCGGCCAAGCAGGGCCGTTACCTGCCCCTCAGTGGCGTGCGGGTGTCCTCGCCGCAAGAGGCCATGGATGCGCTGCCTGCAGGCGCCCACCTGTTTGTGATGAATTCCAACTACCTCGAAGAAATCAAGCGGATGACTGGCGCATGCTATGTCTATCACGCCGTCGACAGCGCTTCGTTTCAGTGACCCTTGAGATTATTAAGATGACCGAAAACAACATCCACAAAGCCTTCGAAGCCGAATGCCAACAAGAGATCGCGCGCCAGGGTGATGACCAGAAAGTGGTAGCACTGGCCCGGGATTTCTTCAACGAATCGGCCCGCCATAAATACAGCTACCACTTCTCGTGGATGGGCCGTCCGATCATCCAGTTGCCGCAAGACATGATGGCCATGCAAGAGATCATCTGGCAGGTCAAACCGGACCTGGTGATCGAATGCGGCATCGCTCACGGCGGTTCGATCATCTATTACGCCTCGCTGTTGGAGCTGCAAGGCCACGGCGAAGTGCTGGGTATCGACCTCGATATTCGCCCGCACAACCGTGAAGCCATCGAAAGCCACCCGATGGCCAAGCGCATCCAGATGATCGAAGGTTCGAGTATCGATGAGGCGACCGCGCAGAAAGTCCGCGCGATTGCCGAGGGCAAGAAAGTGATTCTGGTCCTCGATTCCAACCATACCCACGATCACGTACTCGAGGAGCTGCGCTTGTACGCGCCGCTGGTTTCGGTGGGCAGCTACTGCGTGGTGATGGACACCGTGGTTGAAGACATGCCGGCGGACTTTTTTCCGGATCGCCCGTGGGGTCATGGCGATAACCCGAAAACCGCCGTGTGGAAATACCTGGAAGAGAACAAGGATTTCGAGATCGATCGGCAGATGCAGAACAAACTGCTGATCACCGTGGCGCCGGACGGTTATCTGCGCCGCGTTCGTTAATTCGCAACATTACCCAACGTTGTTTCGGCGAGTCGCCGGTTGTGGAGAGAAGTTATGCAAGGCAAGTACAGTTCTGAACTGACGCTACCGCTCAACGAGTTGTTGACGGTGGTGCTGATTACTCACAATCGGCCGGCGTTCCTGCGCCGTGCGGTGAAGTATTACAGCAGCTTGCCCTGCCGAATCATGGTGCTGGATTCCACGCCGGAACGTCCGGAAGGCGATTTCTCCGCCGTCGATTATCATCATGTACCGCAATTTGCCTACTGGGGGATGCAGGCCAAACTGGCCTATGGCGTCGAGCAACTGAGCACGCCATACATGGTGCTGGCGGCGGATGACGATTTCATCGTGTTCGATTCGCTCTGCGAGTCTGTCGGCTTTCTTCAGGCCAATCGTGACTATGGCATGTGCCACGGCTATTGCCTGATGTACCTGGCGAAGGCCGATGGCGTGAACTACTACCGCCGCGACAAGAAGGTTCAGGAAGACTATTCGTCCGAGCGGGCGCAGGATCGCGTCATTGACTACATGAGTCAGTACATCCCGCCGTTCTACGCGGTGACCCGTACCGACCTGATGAAAACCTGGCACTCGTCATTGCCGCCGGGGACCAATTTCCAATGGCAGGAAATCGGGCACGTGTATTTCCTGCTGGCGAGCGCCAAGGCACGGATCCTGCCGATTCCCTATGTGGTACGCGAGATCAACTACGGCGTTTCCGAACACAATACCGACGTGTATCACTCGCTGACCTATGTTGATGGCAAGTCGGTCGCCGAACGAGAGGCGTTTGCCGAATTCCTCGTCTCGCTGCCGACCGGTATCCAGAACCTCGATGCAGGGCAGGCCAAGGCATTTGTTCTGGAGAGCTTTGCGGCGATGGCCGAGAGCCTGGCGGTCCGCCGGGCGCTGACTGCCGAGTTGATTTTCGAGTCGACCTGGAATCAGCAATTGCGGCGGCCTGATCGGCGCTTCGGCCCACTGCAGTACGTTGAGATGCCGTTCTACAACCAGGCGTTTTTCGATCTTCTGGAACAGTTTGAATTCATGATGCACACCCTGCCGGCGGGTCGCCTTCAGTTGGAGGGGCTGGAAGGCACATGGACGCGTCAGGCGCATCTGCTCCAGGCGCGCAATAACGATACGCCGGAGAGCGTGGTCGACCGGTTGTGGCAGGCGCATGATCTGAATGCGTTCAACCAGGTGGTTGCCAAGCGTCTGGCCGCGCAGCTGCAAGTGCTCGGTGACGAGACGGCGGCGCAAACCATGCATGAATGGGTCGCCCGCCTCGAGGCGCTGACGGTCGACGATCATCAGGTCACGTTCGACAAGATGCAATCGGGACGTTTGTTGAATTGGCTGGCTGCACGTGCGCCTGCCATCGAGCAGCTCGAGTCGATCAGCCAACACGTGGCTGCCGAAGGTGGTGGTCAGCAGTTCGGTATCTTCCTGCTTGATCTGGACAACGACATCGACAAGTTGCAGGTGTCGCTCGACAGCCTGGTCGAGGGGCACTGCAAAGCGTTCAGGATTGTCGTGTTCACCACTGGTGAAGCGCCGGCAGCGACCACTGCGCAGAACACCCTGCACTTTGTCCGTGTCACGCCCGGCAATCTCGTCGACAAACTCAACCAGAGCGCTCAGCAGTCGCCAAGCGACTGGTTGATGTTGGCTCAGGCCGGTGATGAGTTCACCGCTAGCGGCCTGTTGCGCGCCAGCCTTGAACTGATGGGTGCCGAGAGTGTGCGTGCGGTCGCCACCGATGAGATCCAGCGCAAGGAAAACGGCGCACTGGTCGACGTATTCCGCCCCGGTTTCAACCTGGATCTGCTGCAAAGCGTGCCGTCGCTGATGGCGCGGCATTGGTTGATCCGTCGCCAGGTGCTGCTTGACGCCGGCGGTTATCAGGCCGACTTCAGCAAGGCGCTGGAATTCGATCTGTTGCTGCGCATCATCGAACAGGGCGGACTCGACGGTCTCGCGCATCTCGACGAGCCGCTGCTGATCACCGAGCAGGCGCCTCTGGAAGAAAACGCCCACGAGCGTCAGGCGTTGCTGCGTCACTTGGGCAATCGCGGCTACAAGGCCAAAATCACTTCGGCGGCGCCAGGCACCTGGCAGATCGATTATCGCCACACTGAGCAGCCACTGGTTTCGATCATTGTGCCGGTCATCGATGATTTGCCGGCACTGCGCCGCTGCCTGGAGGGCGTGCTGCTCAAAACCCGTTACAGCCGCTACGAAGTGCTGCTGGCAGCCAACGGCAAGCAGTCGGCAGCGGTCAACGATTGGCTGGGAACGCTGCGCCACGCCAAGGTCAACGTGTTGCGTGCCGACCAGCCGCTGAGCGAAGTCGCCTTGTTCAACGCCGCCAGTGAGCAGGCGCAAGGTGAATACCTGGTGCTGCTGGCCGCGGACAGCGAAGTGGTCAACCCGAACTGGATCGATTCGCTGCTCAACCATGCCCAGCGTCCTGAAGTCGGCATTGTCGGCGTCAAACTCGTCGATCGCGATGGCAAAGTCGCCAATGCCGGTCTGATTCTTGGTCTGAACGAAGGCGTGGGTTCGCCTTTCATCGGCGAGAAACACAAGGCCGAGGGCTACATGCAGCGGCTGGTTGTCGAGCAGAATTATTCGGCCGTCTCCAGGGTATGCCTGATGGTTGGCAAAGAGCTGTTCAATGCCCTTGGCGGCCTCGACGAAGCGACCTTCGCTGACGGCTATGCCGATGTCGATCTGTGCCTGAAGGCCGGTCAGGCCGGTTACCTCACCGTCTGGACGCCACTGGTGCAGGTGCTGCACACCGGCGAGCTGCCACAGGCGCCAGCGGCATTGGCGGCATTGCGTGAAAAATGGCCCGACGCCTTTGCCCAGGATCCGGCGTACAACGCCAACCTGGCCTTGAGTGGTAAAGGTTTCACTCTGGGCGAAAACGCCTCGATCAATTGGGCGCAGTTGCTCGCCTGAGCAGGCCGGACAGGAACCACAACATGTTCAACGGACAATCGATTTTCATCTCTGGCGGCACCGGCTCGTTCGGTCGCAACTTCATTCGCCGCTTGCTGGAGCAATACCAGCCCAAGCGCGTGGTGGTGTTCTCCCGCGACGAGCTCAAGCAATACGAAATGCAGCAGACGTTCAATGCACCGTGCATGCGTTATTTCATCGGCGACGTGCGTGACGCCGAGCGCTTGCGTCAGGCGATGCGCGGCATCGATTACGTCGTGCATGCCGCCGCGCTCAAACAGGTACCGGCGGCGGAATACAACCCGACCGAATGCATCCGCACCAACGTCAACGGCGCGGAAAACATCATCGCCGCTGCGATCGATAACGGCGTGAAAAAAGTCGTCGCGCTGTCCACCGACAAGGCGGCCAGCCCGATCAATCTGTACGGCGCGACCAAGTTGCTCTCGGACAAATTGTTCGTCGCCGCCAACAACATTGCCGGCGAGCAGCAGACCCGTTTCGCCGTGGTGCGCTACGGCAACGTCGCCGGTTCGCGCGGCTCTGTAGTGCCGTTTTTCAGCAAGCTGATTGCTGACGGCGCGCAAGAATTGCCGATCACCGACGAGCGCATGACGCGGTTCTGGATCACCCTCGACCACGGCGTGCAGTTCGTCCTCGACAGCTTCGCGCGCATGCACGGCGGCGAAGTGTTCGTACCGAAGATCCCGTCGATCCGCATCGTCGATCTGGCGCGCGGCATGGCCGAGCATCTGCCGCACAAGAACGTCGGCATTCGTCCCGGTGAGAAGCTGCACGAACTGATGGTGCCGCTGGACGATGCGCGCATGACCCTTGAGTTTGACGACCATTACACGATTCAGCCGTCGATTCGTTTTACCAGCGTCGACGTCGATTTCGCCGTCGATAAACTCGGTGAGCGTGGCCGTGCCGTGGACGAGGATTTCGAGTATCGCTCGGACACCAACCCGCATTTCCTTTCAGTGGGGCAGATCGCCGATCTGCACGCGAAGCTGTCGGTATGATTCCTTACGGTCGGCAGAGCCTCGATCAGGCAGACATCGATGCGGTGGTCGAGGTGTTGCAATCGGACTGGCTGACCCAGGGGCCGACCATCGAACGCTTCGAACAGGCCATGGCCGCGCGTTGCCAGGCCGATTTTTCCGTGGCGGTGTGCAATGCCACGGCGGCGCTGCACATTGCTTGTCTGGCCGCTGACCTGGGGCCGGGCGATCGCTTGTGGACCTCGCCGAATACGTTTCTGGCTTCGGCCAACTGCGGGCGCTATTGCGGCGCAGAGGTTGATTTCGTCGACATCGATCCGCTGACCTGGAACCTCGATGCGTTCGCGCTTGAAGCGAAGCTGGAACAGGCCGAGCGCGACGGCACGTTGCCGAAAGTCCTCGTCGCCGTCGCGTTCTCCGGGCAGAGCTGCGATATGCGGCGCATCGCCGAACTGGCGGAGCGCTACCATTTCACCGTGATCGAAGACGCCTCGCACGCCGTGGGCGCCAGCTACGCCGGGCGTCCAGTCGGTTGTGGCGAATTTGCGGCAATGACGGTGTTCAGTTTTCACCCGGTGAAAATCATCACCAGCGCCGAAGGCGGCATGGTCCTGACCAACCGCCCGGCGCTGGCCGAACGTCTACGACGCCTGCGCAGCCACGGCATGACCCGCGATCCCGAGCGCATGACCGAGCCCAGCCACGGGCCTTGGTATTACCAGCAAGTCGAGCTGGGCTTCAACTATCGGATCACCGATCTGCAAGCGGCGCTGGGCCTGTCGCAACTGGCCAAACTGGATGAGTTTGTTGCACGTCGCCGGGAACTGGCCGCGCGTTACGATCAGTTGCTCGCCTACCTGCCGCTGACCTTGCCGAGCGCGCAGCCCGAGGCCGAATCAGCGTGGCATTTGTACGTGGTGCGCGTGCAGGCCGAGCGCTGCAACCTCAGTCATCGTCAGGTGTTTGAAGCTTTGCGCGCAGCCGGTATCGGCGTGAATCTGCACTACATTCCCGTGCATTTGCAGCCTTACTATCGGGATCTGGGGTTTGCCGAGGGTGATTTCCCCGAGGCCGAGCGCTATTACGCCGAGGCGATCAGCCTGCCGCTGTTCCCCTTGCTGACTGATGAGCAGCAGGATCATGTAGTCGAGCAACTGCGCCGACTGACCGAACGATGACCGCTGCGGCGGTAGACGAGACTGTGTATGCGCGATCTGAGCGAGCAGGAAAGATTCTGGCAGGGTGAGTTCGGCAACCATTACGTTGAGCGCAATGTCGGCCAAGCGCTGGTGGCGGGCAATCTAGGTTTTTTCGCCAAAGCGCTGAGCTGCGCGGGTCGCGTCGACAGTCTGCTGGAGCTGGGTACCAACGCCGGCAACAATTTGCAGGCCTTGCGTCAGTTATTGCCGCGTTGCGAACTGTTCGGTGTCGAGATCAACGAAAGCGCGTGCGCGCAGGCGCAGGCGCTGGACATCGCGCAAATCTGGCACGGCTCGTTGTTCGATTTTCCTGTCGAGCGCCGCTACGATCTGACATTGAGCAAAGGCGTGCTGATCCATCTGGCTCCCGAGCTGTTGCCGCGCGCCTATGCGCAGATGTACGAGCTGAGCCAGCGCTACATCCTGATCGCCGAGTACTACAATCCGGCACCGATGGAAATCGCTTACCGCGGTAACAGCGGCAAGCTGTTCAAGCGCGATTTTGCCGGGGAAATGCTTGATCGCTATGCCGATTTGCAACTGCTCGACTATGGCTTCGTCTATCACCGTGATCGGCAATTTCCGGCCGATGACATCACGTGGTTCCTGTTGGAAAAACGCCCTTGAGCAACGTCGCAATCATCCCTGCCCGTGGCGGCAGCAAGCGTATCCCGCGCAAGAATCTATTGCCGTTCGTGGGCGTGCCGATGATTGTCCGCTCGATCCGCACAGCGCTGGAATCAGGTTTGTTCGAGCAGGTAGTGGTCAGCACCGACGATGCCGAGATTGCCGACATCGCGAGGGCGCACGGTGCGCAGGTACCGTTCATGCGCCCGGCGGAACTTGCCGATGATTACACCGGCACTGCGGCGGTCATCGTGCACGCACTGCGGCAGTTGCCGTCCTTCGATTTCGCTTGCTGCATTTACGCCACTGCGCCGCTGTTGCAGGCACGTTATCTGCGTCAGGGTTTGGAGTTGCTGGAGCAGCATCCGCATCGATCATTTGCGTTCTCGGTTTGCGATTTCGCGTTTCCGGTACAGCGTGCACTGACAGTCGACGGGGACGGCGCCTTGACGGCGTTGTATCCCGAGTTTCGCAATACTCGTTCGCAGGACTTGCCCGAAGCGTTTCAGGATGCCGGGCAGTTTTACTGGGGGCGCAGCGCGGCGTGGTTGCGCGGTGATGTGCTGTATTCGCCAGCGAGTCTGCCGGTGATCCTGCCGCGTCATCTGGTCCAGGACATCGACACGCCCGAGGACTGGAAACGCGCCGAATACCTTTACGCCGCGCTCAAGGCCGGCGGAGAACTGCAATGAGGGTGCTGATCCGCGCCGACGCCTCGCCAACCATTGGCAGCGGCCACATTGCCCGCTGCCTGACCTTGGCGCGGGTGCTGCGCGGGCAGGGCAGTCATGTCGCATTCGCCTGTCGGCGTTTGCCCGGGCATCGACTCGAAGCCTTGAATGCCGAAGGCTTCGAGACCTTCGCGCTGCCCGAGCGCTATCGTGATGAAGACCCGCTGCAGGCCATCGAATCGATGTTGCCGTGGCAGTTCGACATTGATGCACTGGGCCTGCTGCTGGACGGGCAGGCACCGTTCGACTGGATCATCGTTGACCATTACGGCCTCGATCATCACTGGCAAACCGCTGCCCGGCGCTGGGCGCATCGAATCGCCGCCGTGGATGATCTGGCCACGCGGCGCTACAGCGTCGATCTGCTGCTCAATCAGAACCTGTCCGGTCTTAGCGAAAACTACGCGCCGCTGCTGCCGCCAGGCTGTCGCACCTTGCTCGGCCCGCGCTACGCCATGCTGCGCGAAGAATTCAACTGCGATGCCATCGAGATCAAACCGAAGGCCCACCGGGTGCTGGTGAATTTCGGCGGTTTCGACGCGGCGAGGCAGACTCACCACGCGATGCTGGCGCTGGCTGATTTCACTGAATTGCAGGTGGATTTCGTCGCTGGCGCCGACAACCCGGCGTGGACGCAGATGCAGGCGTTGGCCGAGACGCGACCGAACTGGCGCCTGCACAGTTTCGTCAGCGATTTCCACCAGCGCATGACTGAGGCCGACCTGTTTATCGGCGCCGGCGGTGGCACCAGTTGGGAGCGCGCGGCGCTGGGTTTGCCGACCATCTGCATCGCCGTGGCTAACAATCAGCAGGCCAACGGCGAAGTCATGGCCGCTGCCGGTGCGCATGTGTTCATGGGCGCCCGCGAGCAGGTCAGCGTCGAGCAGTTGCGTGATGCGGTCGGCTTCGTCGTGAACAATCATTTTCTACGCCGCAGCCTCGCCGAGCGCTCGCGGCAACTGGTCGACGGGCGCGGTGCCGCACGCGTGGCGGCGGCGCTGGCCGGTGCGGTGCTCAAGTTGCGCCCGGCGACGCTGGACGATGCGCAGTTGCTGTTCGATGGACGCAATGCCGAAGCGGTACGGCGCTGGTCGCTGGAAACCGGTGTGATCGATTGGACTCAGCATCTGAACTGGCTGACAGCGACCCTGCGCAATCCGCAACGGTTGCTGTTGATCGCCGAGGCGGACGACGGCCCGGTCGGGGTGCTGCGTTACGACTTGCGCGGGTTCGAAGCCGAAGTGTCGATCTATCTGCTGGCAGGGCGTTTCGGCCTCGGTTGGGGCAGGGCAGTGCTCAGCCGTGGCGAAGCGTTTGTCGCTGCGCACTGGCCGCAATTGACGCGCATTACTGCGCGGGTCATGCCGGCCAATCAGTGTTCATTGAAAGTCTTCCGCGACGCCGGGTTCACTCAAGAGACCTGCGCGTTCAGCCGTGTTTTGAAGGATCACCCGCATGTCTAGTTTCAAGATTGGCCAGCACACCATCGGTGCTGATGCGCCGCCGTTCATCATTGCCGAGATGAGCGGCAACCATAACCAGTCCCTTGACGTCGCTCTGCAAATCGTCGAGGCGGCGGCCAAGGCTGGAGCGCATGCCTTGAAGTTGCAAACCTACACCGCCGAAACCATGACCCTGGATTTGGCTGAAGGCGAGTTCTTCATCAAGGATCCGGGCAGTCTGTGGGCCGGCACGTCGCTCTACGATCTCTACGAAAAAGCTCACACACCGTGGGAGTGGCACGCGCCGATTTTTGCTCGGGCCAAGGAGTTGGGAATGCTCGCGTTCTCGACGCCGTTCGATGACAGCGCGGTGGATTTTCTCGAAAGCCTTGAAGTGCCGGCGTACAAGATTGCCAGTTTTGAAAACACCGATCTGCCGTTGATTCGTCGTGTGGCAGCTACTGGCAAACCGCTGATCATCTCAACCGGCATGGCGAGTATTGCTGAGCTGGATGAAACCGTGCGTGCCGCACGCGAGGCCGGGTGCAAGAATCTGGTGTTGCTCAAGTGCACCAGCACCTATCCGGCCACGCCCCTCAACAGCAACGTGCGCACGATCCCGCATCTGCGCGAGCTGTTTGGTTGCGAGGTGGGGCTGTCAGATCATTCGATGGGCGTTGGCGTGTCGGTGGCGGCGGTGGCATTGGGGGCGACGGTGGTGGAGAAGCATTTCACCCTCGACCGTTCCGCCGGTGGCGTGGACGCGAGTTTCTCTCTGCAGCCTGCGGAGCTGGCCAGTCTGGTCGTCGAAACCGAGCGTGCCTGGCAGGCGATGGGGCGTGTTCAGTACGGTCCGACCGAGGCCGAGCGCAAGTCGCTGGTCTATCGCCGCTCGCTGTATGTCACCGCTGACATGGCTGCCGGTGAAGCCTTTACCGGCGACAATCTGCGCGCCATTCGCCCCGGTCTCGGTCTGCCGCCCAAGCACACCGAAGCCGTCCTCGGACGCCGTGCGCGCACCGCGATCAAGCGCGGTACGCCGCTGGACTGGTCGCTGGTCGAATAGGCCAATCTGCCATCGATTCGGCAAAATAGCGTGACCTGCGAGTCATAACGCGCATCTTCACTGTATTGTATTGACCGGGGAGATGGCGCCTGGCCCGTTTTGCGGTTCCAGTGATAGCCCTTTGCGCTTCCCGTGGCTGCCCATTGTGGCGGCCGTTTTCTGTTTGTCGGCGCCCCTCGAATCCTTGCGAGCGGTGGTTTTGGGCTGTTTTTTATTGGGAAGCCGTAATGATTGGCATAAAAAGCATTGCGAGCTACGTTCCTGTAGCCGGCGTGGACAATTACGCACAAGGTGCAAAATTCGAAAAGGATGAAGAGTTCATCCTTGGCAAGATCGGTTCGGCGTTCCTGCCGCGCAAAGACGCTGAGCAGGAAACTTCCGACCTGTGCGTGGAAGCGGCCAATGCGCTGTTTGCCAGCAATCCTGAACTGAAGCGTGAATCGATCGACGCGTTGATTGTCGTCACTCAGAACGGTGATGAAGAAGGCCTGCCGCACACAGCAGCAATCGTCCAGGACAAGCTCGGCCTGCCGACCAATGTCGCAGCGTTCGATATCTCCTTGGGCTGCTCCGGTTATGTATATGGCATCTACGCGATCAAGGGCTTCATGGAAGCCGCCGGCCTGAAGAATGGCCTGCTGATCACTGCTGACCCGTACTCGAAAATCGTTGACCCGGAAGACCGCAACACCACCATGCTGTTCGGCGATGCCGCCACGGCAACGTGGATGGGCGAAAACCCGACCTGGGCGCTGGGCAAGGCCAAGTTCGGCACCGACGGTTCCGGCGCACCGCACCTGAAAGTCAGCAACGGTGTGTTCTTCATGAATGGTCGTCAGGTCTTCAACTTCGCTCTGCTGAAAGTCCCGGCACACTTGCACGAGTTGCTCGACGATTCCAATCTCAAGGCCGATGACATCGACGCATTCTGCATTCACCAGGGCAGTGCGGCGATTGTCGACGCCGTGGCGCGACGCTTCGAAGGCGAGCCGGAGAAGTTCATCAAGGACATGGTCGAGACCGGTAACACCGTGTCGTCGAGCATTCCGCTGCTGCTGGAAAAACACGTGCTTGATTCCGACTGGCAGCGCGTTGCGCTGAGCGGTTTTGGTGTCGGTCTGTCGTGGGGCTCGGCGATCATCTATCGTCCATAAACTGCAGAAAAACAACTGATACAAAAATAGCGTTCAAGGTTAACCTTGAACGCTATTTTTTTGCCCGAGAAGGAGCGCGAGGCGCCATGAGCGAGTTTTTCCAAGCCAATGCCGAGGTGTTGCAACGGCGCTGGCCGGCGCTGTTCGAGCGATTCATGGCGGAAGACAGCGCGTCCGTACAGGCCGAACTCGTGCAAGGGCTGGGCTCGACGCTGAGCGTTGACGGCATTCAGCTCACCAGTCGCCATGATCGCCTGCATGAGGCGCAGGTTCAGGCGGCAAGCCTGCCGGAAAAACCGCAACTCCATGTCTATGGCACCGGCCTGGGCGACCTGCCCGGCGTGCTTCTTGAACGTACGGGGCTCGAGCGTCTGTACGTGCACATCCTCAACGGCGCGCTGTTCGCGCTGGTACTGCAACTGCTCGATCAGCGCCAATGGCTGGAGGATCCTCGGGTCGAACTGTTTTACGCCGGTGATCACCCGGACTTCTTCACGCCATTCTTTGCCTTGCCCGCCGAGATGTTATTGGCCGATGACTTCAACGCGAAGATTCGCGACCGGCTGATCAATGAAGTGCACCTGACGTTCAACAATCGCGATTTCGATCCGCAGTCACCGGAAATCCGGCAGCGCTTGCAGGAATGTCTGCCGGTGTTGCTTGGCGATGACGATGTCGCGCAGCTGTTCGGCAGTTGCGCTGGACGTGAAATCTACGTGATCGCCACCGGCCCGACGCTGGAGCAGCATTTCGAACGTCTGGCGGCGATTCGTCAGCTTGCTGAGCGGCCGTTGTTCATCTGCGTTGATACGGCCTATCGGCCATTGCGTGAGCACGGCATCGTGCCTGATCTGGTGGTGAGCATTGATCAGCGCATCGGCTTTCGGCATCTGCCGTGCGAGGCGTCCGAGAACATTGCGCTGGTGTACTTGCCGATGAGCGATCCGCAGGTATTGAAGGCATGGAAGGGCAAGCGTTATGGCGGCTATTCGGCCAGCCCGATCTACAGCGACCTGCGAGAACAGTATCCACGCGGTGAGCTGCACGTCGGCGGCAGCGTGATCCATCCGGCGGTGGATCTCGCGGTGAAGATGGGATCCGAGCGAATCACTCTGTTTGGCGCTGACTTCGCTTTCCCGATGAACAAGACCCACGCCGGTTGGGACGACGGCGATCTGGGCCCGCCGCTGGCCCAGGCGCGGCACTGGGTGCGCGATGGCCACGGTCAGCGCGTCAGCACTCAGCTGAATTTTCGCGGCTATCTGTGTGTGCTCGAGCGTTATATCGCTGCGCATCCAAAGGTCGAATTTCTCAACAGCAGCCGCGCCGGTGCATTGATTGCCGGGACCGCTTTCAATCCGGAGTTCGTGCAATGAGTGCGCTGGGTCAGTGTCAGGATCAGTGTCGTCAGTGTGCCGCGTTGTTTCGCCTTGGGCGTGACGTTGAGGCGGCACTGACGATGGTCGATATATTCGAACAGGCCCAGCAATGTCTGGCGTCTGCCTCAGTGGATATCCAGCAGGCGTGGGCACAGGTGCTCACGCAAATGCTCGACTGTCAGGAGCGCCAGGACTGGTTGGGCCTGGCTGACTATATGGAATACGAACTGGTCGAATTGCTGGAAACTGCCAGGCGCTGAACCGCTGCGCAGCGCTGGCCCGCGGCTTTGCGTTACAGGCGGTTTTATGACGTCATTTTTTCGCGCTGGATGTGCTGCTAAGTCTTTGTTTTCTCGGGGGTGGCGTGGTGATGGCAAAATTTTTTCAAAAAGCCCTCAAGCAACCTGCAATCCCGACGATAACTATTACGAAGGTTCTCTAGGCCATACCCGGCGGTTGCCAGGGCCGGAAGCCGCAGTACCCAACCAACGAGGAATTCGTCATGGCTTTAACAGTAAACACCAACACCACATCGTTGAACGTTCAGAAAAACCTGAACCGCGCTTCCGACGCTCTGTCCACTTCGATGCAGCGCCTGTCTTCCGGCCTGAAAATCAACAGCGCCAAAGACGACGCCGCTGGCCTGCAGATCTCCAACCGTATGTCTTCGCAGATCCGCGGTAACACCCAGGCCATCCAGAACGCCAACGACGGTATCTCCGTTGCCCAGACCGCTGAAGGCGCTCTGCAAGCTACTACCGACATCCTGCAGCGTATGCGTGAACTGGCTGTTAAAGCCCGTAACGGTACCAACGGCACTGCTGACCAGACCGCTACCAACGCTGAATTCGCTCAGATGTCCGACGAGATCACCCGTATCTCGGCTTCGACCAACCTGAACGGCAAAAACCTGCTGGACGGTTCGGCTGGCACTGTGACCCTGCAAGTGGGCGCAAACACCGGTTCGGCTAACCACATCGACCTGGTACTGAGCTCCAAGTTCGACGCCGTCAGCCTGTCGGTTGGCAGTGGCACTGTTGTACTGACTGGCGCCAGCCCTTCTGACGCTGCCGTCGCCATCGACAGCGCGATCACTGCAATCGACGCAGCTATCGCTAACATCGGTGCAACCCGCGCCAGCCTGGGTGCTTCGCAAAACCGTTTGACCAGCACCATCCAGAACCTGCAGAACATCACTGAAAACACCACCGCTGCTCAGGGTCGTGTACAGGACACCGACTTCGCCGCTGAAACTGCTAACCTGACCAAGCAGCAGACTCTGCAGCAAGCTTCGACCTCCGTACTGGCTCAAGCCAACCAACTGCCTTCCGCTGTACTGAAGCTGCTTCAGTAATTTCGGAATGAGTTTAAGCGGGGGAGTGCGCTTGTCGTGCTCTCTCGCTTTTTTACGTTAAGAGGTGATGGGCATGGACATGAGCGTAAAGCTTAACGTGTCTTATCCGGCTCCCAAGCCAGTGCCACCGGTTGCTGACAAACCGTCAGAGCTGCCTAAAGTCCAAAAGACTGAAGCGCCGGTCGCTGCCAAGGATCAGGATGCGGACGGCGCCAAGTTGAAACTGGCGGTGCAAGAGATAGAAAAGTTCGTCCAGTCGATCAAGCGTAATCTGGAGTTCTCGATCGACGAGCATTCCGGCAAGGTCATCGTCAAGGTGATTGCGAGCGAGACGGGTGAAGTCGTTCGACAGATTCCTTCCGCCGAAGCCCTCAAACTGGCCGACAGCCTCGCCAATGCAAGTCATGTATTGTTCGACGCCAAAGTCTGATAAATGGCATGAATAGTGTTTGTTCGTTCTCAGGACGCGTGTAACGGTCAAAAGAATGGCAACAATCTGAAGGGAGATGCACATGGCAAGTCCAATTCTACCGGGTTCCGGACTGGGTTCCGGCCTGGACATCGGCGCGATCGTGACCGCGCTGGTCAACGCCGACAAGTCTGCCAAGCAGACGCAGATCGATACTGCGACCAAAACCAACAGCCTGAAGATTTCCGGTGTCGGTTCGCTGAAAAGTGCACTGGCTGCGTATCAGAAAGCGATGGGCGATCTGAACAAAGCTTCGAGTCCGGCGTTTGCCGGTTTTACCGCAACATCTGACACGCCATCGGTTGTCGGTGCTACCTCGGATAAAACCGCCGTACCGGGTACTTACAGCGTCGTCGTGAAAAACCTGGCCACCGGCTCGAAAGTAGCCAGTGCCGCCTTCGCCGGCGGGGCCGCCAGTGCCATTCCGAGTGGTACTCTGAAAATCAGTCAGAATGGCATTGATTACAATGTCGCGATTCCGGCCAATGCCACCTTGCAGTCCACGCGCGATGCGATCAACACCGCGCAGGCCAGCAACGGTATTTCGGCCAACATCGTGACCGACAGCACCGGTTCGTCGCGACTGGTGCTCAGCTCGAACAAGACGGGTGCCGGCATGGACCTGCAGGTCAGCGGTATCGCTGGTCTGGAGATCGATGGCACCCAGGAAATGGGCAGCAGCCCGGCGGCCGGTGCGTCCGGAGCCGTCGGTAAGCTGGCGATGGATGCCAGTCTGACCATCGACGGCCTGGCCGTTACCAGCAAGACCAATACCGTGACCGGTGCAATCAGCGGCATGACCCTGAATCTGGTCACCGCAAGTCCTGTCGTCGGTGGCGTGGCAACGCCGTCTACCGTGTCGGTCGCCACCAATACCGCCGGCATCCAGACATCGCTGCAATCGTTCATCGATTCCTATAACACCCTGAAGAAAACCATCGACACCTTGTCCAAGGCAACGCCGGATGCCGACGGCAATCTGACCGTTTCGGCGGCGTTCACCGGTGACGCTCTGCCGCGTTCGTTGATGGCGGACGTGCGCGCTCAGTTGACAGATCCAGGTGCGGGTGGAGCAGGCCAGTTGTCCGTGCTCTCGCAGATGGGTGTCTTGACTGACAGCAAAACCGGTTTGCTGACGCTCGATACGGCGGTGTTCAACAAGCGGATGGAAACTCCGGGCATGGCTGGCCAGGTTCAGCAGCTCTTCAGCGGCACCGACTCCAAGAATGGTCTGTTGGCGCGTATGACTGCGGCGGTTGATCCATACGTCAAGACTGGTGGGCTGCTCGATCAGCGCAGTTCCAACCTGACTAATCTGACATCGAGCCTGCAAAAGCAGCAGGCGGCGCTGGATCTGCGCGTGGCCAACCTGACGACGACATTGACCGCCAAGTACAACGCCATGGACTTGCTGGTAGGGCAGATGAAGGCAACGGCGAGCAACATCACGTCGTTCTTCAGCTCGCTGAACGCTCAGCAGTCGGCGAAGTAACAGTCAGTAACGACAAAAACCCGGCTACGCTTTATCGGCGTGCGCCGGGTTTTTGTCTTTTGATCTAAAGTTTTCGGACCGGTTGGCGATACACTGGTTATACGAGTCAACGTGGCAATGAGGTAGAACATGAACCCGATGTTAGCCCTTCGGCAGTACCAGAAAGTCGGCGCCCATGCGCAGACGTCCGAAGCGAGCCCGCACCGCCTGGTGCAAATGTTGATGGAAGGTGGACTGGCCCGTATTGCTCAGGCCAAGGGCGCCATTGAGCGCAAGGACATCCCCGCCAAATGCACGGCGATCAGCAAGGCCATCGGTATCGTCAGTGGCCTGCGTGAAGGCCTCGATCTTGAGAACAACGCCGAGGCTCTGGCCGATCTGGATGGCCTGTACATCTACATGATGAAGCGTCTCGCCGAGGCCAACATCAGCAGTGATCCGCGTGTACTCGACGAAGTCGCCGGCCTGCTGACCACGGTAAAAGAAGGCTGGGACGCCATCGCGCCCGTGCCGGCTCCGCAGTTCTGAAGGAGATCACCATGAGTCTTGTATTGCAGCGAATAGCCGATACCCGTGAAGCGTTGGTCGGAGCATTGGCCGAACGAAACTGGGAAGCCATTGGCGAGTTGGATCTGGCTTGCCGTTCCTGCATGGAAGACGTCATGGCGGAAGCTTCGCTGGACGAAGTTGCGTTGCGCGATAACCTTGAAGAGCTGCTATTCGTCTACAAAGAGCTTCTCGAGGTGGCAATGGGCGAGCGGCAGGCGATAGCCAACGAGATGTCGCAGATCACCCAAGCGCAAAAGGCTGCAAAGGTTTACCATCTGTTTGGTTGATTAACCGTCAGTTGAACCAGAGATGTGCGCCATAAATTTGACTGTGCACGGTTTTTTGACTTAACTAGTGGCTATTATCAGGTTTAGGGCGTCTACAGGCACATGGTGTCCTGCAAGCGTCTCGCTTGCCTTATTTTTCGGGCATTGAGTTGACTAGGGAAGTTGCTATTGCATGTGGCGTGAAACCAAAATTCTGCTGATCGATGACGATAGCGTCCGCCGCCGCGACCTGGCGGTGATTCTGAATTTTCTTGGCGAAGAAAATTTACCCTGCGGCAGCCATGACTGGCAGCAGGCTGTCGGCTCTTTGTCGTCTAGTCGTGAAGTCATTTGCGTACTGATCGGGACCGTCAATGCTCCTGGCGCGCTTTTGGGCTTGCTAAAGACACTCGCAACCTGGGATGAGTTCCTTCCGGTTTTGTTAATGGGCGATAATTCTTCCGTTGACCTGCCTGAAGACCAGCGTCGACGCGTCCTGTCGACCCTGGAAATGCCGCCCAGCTACAGCAAATTGCTCGATTCGCTGCACCGCGCCCAGGTCTATCGCGAAATGTACGACCAGGCCCGCGAACGCGGCCGTCATCGCGAACCCAATCTTTTCCGCAGTCTTGTCGGCACCAGCCGTGCGATTCAGCACGTGCGGCAGATGATGCAGCAAGTGGCCGATACCGACGCCAGCGTGCTGATCCTCGGCGAGTCCGGCACCGGCAAGGAAGTGGTCGCGCGCAACCTGCATTACCACTCCAAGCGCCGCGACGCGCCGTTCGTGCCGGTCAACTGCGGGGCGATCCCTGCAGAGCTGCTCGAAAGCGAACTGTTCGGCCACGAGAAGGGCGCTTTCACTGGCGCGATCACCAGCCGTGCCGGGCGCTTTGAGCTGGCCAACGGCGGCACGCTGTTCCTCGACGAAATCGGCGATATGCCGCTGCCGATGCAGGTCAAGCTGCTGCGCGTATTGCAAGAGCGCACCTTCGAACGCGTGGGCAGCAACAAGACCCAGAGCGTCGACGTGCGCATCATTGCCGCGACACACAAGAATCTCGAAAGCATGATCGAGATCGGCTCGTTCCGCGAAGACCTCTACTATCGCCTGAACGTGTTCCCGATCGAGATGGCGCCACTGCGTGAGCGCGTCGAAGACATCCCGCTGCTGATGAACGAACTGATCTCGCGCATGGAGCACGAGAAGCGCGGTTCGATCCGTTTCAACTCGGCGGCGATCATGTCGCTGTGCCGTCATGGCTGGCCGGGCAACGTCCGCGAGCTGGCCAACCTGGTCGAGCGCATGGCGATCATGCACCCGTACGGGGTGATCGGCGTGGTCGAGTTGCCGAAGAAATTCCGCTACGTCGACGACGAAGACGAGCAGATGGTCGACAGCCTGCGCAGCGATCTGGAAGAGCGCGTGGCGATCAACGGCCATACGCCTGACTTCAGCGCCAGTGCACTGCTGCCGCCGGAAGGCCTCGACCTCAAGGACTACCTCGGTGGCCTGGAGCAGGGCCTGATTCAGCAAGCGCTGGACGATGCCAATGGCATTGTTGCCCGCGCCGCTGAACGTCTGCGCATCCGTCGCACCACCCTGGTCGAGAAGATGCGCAAGTACGGCATGAGCCGGGCTGGAGGAGATGAACAGGCGGATGATTGACGCCTGTTTTTCAAGCGCTTCATTTATAAGCGGTTTTTTTTAGGCACGGGTATTGCTATAGCCCTCGCAACGTTCCGTTTCACTGACGGTCAGCCAAGCGAGAGAGCCCAATGCCCCAAGCCGCCCAGATCTCTTCTGCCTCCAATATCGTGGGGCAACCCTCGTCCGTAGAGCAGGCAAGTCGTCAGGGGCTTGAGCAGGCCTTCCAGCTGTTCAACCAGATGTCGAGCCAGCTGACCGACTCCTACAGCCTGCTCGAAGCGCGGGTCACCGAACTCAAGGGTGAGCTGGCCGTGGTCAGCGCCCAGCGCATGCAGGAACTGGCGGAAAAAGAACGCCTGGCCAATCGCCTGCAAAACCTTCTCGCCCTGTTGCCCGGCGGCGTCATCGTCATTGACGGCCACGGTCTGGTACGCGAAGCCAACCCGGCCGCCATCGATCTGCTCGGCTCGCCACTCGAAGGCGAACTCTGGCGCCATGTGATCGCACGCTGCTTCGCTCCCCGTGAAGACGACGGTCACGAAATCTCCTTGAAAAACGGTCGACGTCTGTCGATCTCCACCCGCTCGCTGGATGCCGAGCCGGGGCAGTTGGTGCTGCTCAACGACTTGACCGAAACCCGGCATCTTCAGGATCAACTGGCACGGCATGAGCGTTTGTCGTCGCTGGGGCGCATGGTCGCGTCTCTGGCCCACCAGATTCGCACGCCGCTGTCCGCCGCTTTGCTCTACGCCAGTCATTTGACTGAACAGCAATTGCCGGTGGAAACCCAGCAACGCTTTGCCGGCCGCCTGAAAGAGCGTCTGCACGAACTGGAACATCAAGTGCGCGACATGCTGGTGTTCGCTCGCGGTGAATTGCCGCTGACCGACCGCATTACGCCCAGTGCCTTGATGCAATCGCTGCAGGCAGCGGCGTTGACCCATGTGCACGATTTGCCAATTCGCTGGCAGTGCGACAGCCATGCCGGTGAGCTGCTGTGCAACCGCGACACACTGGTCGGGGCATTACTGAATCTGATTGAAAACGCCATTCAGGCCAGCGCCGGCGAAGCGCGCCTGAAAGTGCATTGCTACACCAGAGGCAACACCCTGCGCTTGTGTGTCAGCGACAGCGGCAGCGGCATTGAGCCGACAGTTTTGGCGCGCCTCGGCGAGCCTTTTTTTACTACCAAAGTCACCGGCACTGGCCTCGGCCTGACCGTGGTCAAAGCGGTGGCCCGTGCGCATCAGGGAGAATTGACCCTGCGCTCGCGAGTCGGGCGCGGCACCTGCGCGCAGGTCAGCCTGCCACTGTTTTCCGCTGCACAGGGAGTTGAATAAACGTCATGGGCATCAAGGTGTTGCTGGTCGAGGATGACCGTTCGTTGCGCGAGGCGCTGGCCGATACGCTGTTGCTCGCCGGCCACGACTATCACGCCGTCGGCAGCGCCGAAGAAGCGCTGACGGCCGTCGCGCAGCAAGCCTTCAGCCTGGTGGTCAGTGACGTCAACATGCCGGGTATGGACGGCCACCAGTTGCTCGCGTTGCTGCGCGCACGCCAACCGCAATTGCCGGTGCTGCTGATGACGGCCCACGGCGCCGTCGAGCGTGCGGTCGATGCGATGCGCCAGGGTGCAGCGGATTATCTGGTCAAGCCGTTCGAGCCCAAAGCGCTGCTCGATCTGGTGGCGCGCCATGCCTTGGGCAGCATTGACGCGGGCGAAGCGGACGGTCCGGTCGCCGTTGAACCGGCCAGTGCGCAGTTGCTTGAGCTGGCGGCACGGGTCGCGCGCAGTGATTCGACTGTGTTGATCTCCGGCGAGTCCGGCACCGGTAAAGAAGTGCTGGCGCGTTACATTCACCAACAATCGCCGCGGGCCAGTCAGCCGTTCATCGCGATCAACTGCGCGGCGATCCCCGACAACATGCTCGAAGCGACATTGTTCGGTCATGAGAAGGGTTCGTTCACCGGCGCCATCGCTTCGCAGGCCGGCAAGTTCGAGCAGGCGGACGGCGGCACCATTCTGCTCGATGAAATTTCCGAAATGCCACTGGGCCTGCAAGCCAAGTTGCTGCGCGTCCTGCAAGAGCGGGAAGTGGAGCGAGTGGGCGCGCGCAAGCCGATCAGTCTGGATATCCGCGTGGTCGCCACGACCAACCGTGATCTGGCCGGCGAAGTGGCGGCGGGGCGTTTCCGCGAAGACCTGTTTTACCGCTTGTCGGTTTTCCCCCTGGCCTGGCGTCCACTTCGCGAGCGCACTGCCGATATCCTGCCGCTGGCGGAAAAGTTGCTGGCCAAACACGTCAATAAAATGAAGCACGCAGCAGCGAAGCTGTCCCCCGAAGCTCAAGCATGTCTGACCGCGTACCCGTGGCCGGGCAATGTGCGTGAACTGGACAACGCCATTCAGCGCGCGCTGATCCTGCAGCAGGGCGGTTTGATTCAGCCGCAGGATTTTTGCCTGAGCGGTGCGGTGACATTTGCGCCGTTGCCGGTCACGGCACCGGTGATCCGCGAGGTGGAAATCGAGGCGGATTCTTCCGGCGCTCTGGGCGATGACCTGCGCCGCCGGGAGTTTCAGATGATCATCGACACCCTGCGCGCCGAGCGTGGCCGCCGCAAGGAAGCTGCCGAAAAGCTCGGCATCAGCCCGCGCACTTTGCGCTACAAACTGGCGCAAATGCGCGACGCCGGGATGGACGTCGAAGGCTATCTGTTCGCCACCTGATCGATGCTGCAAAACATTCCAGATGCTTTTCTCAGAAGGGTGCCCACTAGCTGGCACCCTTGTTGCTAATACCTGTGTACCCGCCGAGTGAGTGTCAAAAAATTGCGGGCCGCCCAAGAGAGTAGACCATGAGCCAAGGTATTGAATTTAATCGGTTGATGATGGACATGCAGGCCATGAAAGTGGATGCCATGTCTGCGCGTAAATCGACTGCCGCTGTCCCTGAAATCGCGGGCAGCAGCTTTTCCGACATGCTCGGTCAGGCGATCAATAAAGTCAGCGATACCCAGCAGGCGTCGACTCAACTGGCCAACGCGTTCGAGATCGGCAAGAGCGGTGTCGACCTGACCGACGTCATGATTGCGTCGCAAAAAGCCAGCGTGTCGTTCCAGGCTCTGACCCAGGTGCGCAACAAGCTGGTCCAGGCTTACCAAGACATCATGCAGATGCCGGTTTAAGGGCGAAATAAGTCATGGCAGAAGCAGTCGCTGATAACGTTCCGGCCAAGGCCACCCCGATCGACGGCAAACCGCCGCTGTTCGGCCTGTCCTTTCTGGAAAACCTTTCCCAGATGACCGTGCTGCGTCAGGTTGGCCTGTTGGTCGGTCTGGCTGCGAGCGTGGCGATTGGCTTTGCCGTGGTGCTGTGGTCGCAGCAGCCGGATTACCGTCCACTGTACGGCAGCCTTGCCGGCATGGATGCCAAGCAGGTCATGGAAACCCTGGCCGCCGCTGACATCCCTTACAACGTAGAACCCAATTCCGGCGCCTTGCTGGTCAAGGCCGACGACCTGTCCCGTGCGCGGATGAAACTCGCTGCCGCTGGTGTCACTCCCAGCGACGGCAACATCGGTTTCGAAATCCTCGACAAGGAACAGGGTCTGGGCACCAGCCAGTTCATGGAAGCGACCCGTTATCGTCGCGGCCTCGAAGGCGAACTGGCGCGGACCATCTCCAGCCTGAACAACGTCAAGGGTGCCCGCGTGCACCTGGCGATTCCGAAGAGTTCGGTGTTCGTCCGTGACGAGCGCAAGCCAAGCGCTTCGGTACTGGTCGAGCTTTACAGCGGGCGTTCGCTGGAGCCGGGTCAGGTGGTGGCGATCATCAACCTGGTGGCGACTTCCGTGCCCGAGTTGAGCAAATCGCAGATCACCGTCGTCGATCAGAAGGGCAACCTGCTCTCCGATCAGGCGGAGAACTCGGAAATGACCATGGCCGGCAAGCAGTTCGATTACAGCCGCCGCATGGAAAGCATGCTCACCCAGCGCGTGCACAACATTCTGCAACCGGTACTGGGCAACGATCGCTACAAGGCTGAAGTTTCGGCCGACGTCGATTTCAGTGCCGTCGAATCGACTGCCGAGCAATTCAACCCGGACCAACCGGCGTTGCGCAGCGAGCAGTCGGTCAACGAACAACGCACCGCCAGCAATGGTCCGCAAGGTGTGCCGGGTGCCCTGAGCAACCAGCCACCGGCGCCTGCCTCGGCGCCGCAGACCACCGGTGGCACCGCCGCACCGGCCGGGATGATCCAGCCGGGTCAGCCACTGGTTGACGCCAATGGTCAGCAGATCATGGACCCGGCCACCGGCCAGCCAATGCTCGCGCCGTACCCGGCCGACAAGCGTCAACAATCGACCAAGAACTTCGAGCTCGACCGTTCGATCAGCCACACCAAGCAGCAGCAGGGCCGTCTCAATCGCCTGTCGGTGTCGGTGGTGGTCGACGATCAGGTCAAGGTCAACCCGGCCAACGGTGAAACCAGTCGTGCGCCGTGGAGCGCCGACGAATTGGCGCGCTTCACCCGTCTGGTGCAGGACGCCGTCGGTTTCGACGCCAGCCGTGGCGACAGCGTCAGCGTGATCAACATGCCGTTCTCCGCCGAGCGTGGCGAAGTGATTGCCGATATTCCGTTCTACTCCCAGCCATGGTTCTGGGACATCGTCAAACAAGTGCTGGGTGTGCTGTTCATCCTCGTACTGGTGTTTGGTGTGCTGCGTCCGGTGCTCAACAACATCACCGGCGGTGGCAAAGGCAAGGAGCTGGCCGGTCTGGGCAGCGACGTGGAACTCGGTGGCATGGGCGGCCTGGACGGCGAACTGGCCAACGACCGCGTGAGCCTCGGTGGTCCGCAGAGCATTCTGTTGCCGAGCCCGAGCGAGGGTTATGACGCGCAACTGAATGCAATCAAGAGTCTGGTAGCTGAAGACCCGGGTCGCGTGGCTCAGGTCGTGAAAGAGTGGATTAACGCAGATGAGTGATAACCGAGCCGCCACCGTCAAACTGACCAAGGTCGACAAAGCCGCGATTCTGCTGCTGTCCCTGGGTTCGACCGATGCTGCGCAAGTGCTGCGCCACATGGGCCCCAAAGAGGTTCAGCGCGTCGGCGTGGCCATGGCGCAGATGGGCAACGTCCATCGCGAACAGGTCGAGCAGGTGATGAGTGAGTTCGTCGACATCGTCGGCGATCAGACCAGCCTCGGCGTCGGTTCCGACGACTATGTGCGCAAGATGCTCACTCAGGCCCTGGGCGAAGACAAGGCCAACGGCCTGATCGACCGCATCCTGCTCGGTGGCAACACCAGCGGCCTCGACAGCCTGAAATGGATGGAGCCGCGCGCAGTCGCTGACGTCATCCGTTACGAACACCCGCAGATCCAGGCAATCGTGGTTGCGTACCTCGACCCGGATCAGGCCGGAGAAGTGCTCGGTAACTTCGACCACAAAGTGCGTCTGGACATCATCCTGCGTGTTTCGTCGTTGAACACCGTGCAACCGGCTGCCTTGAAAGAACTCAACCAGATTCTCGAGAAACAGTTCTCCGGCAACTCGAACGCCTCGCGCACCACCCTGGGTGGCATCAAGCGTGCGGCCGACATCATGAACTTCCTCGACAGTTCGATCGAAGGCCAGCTCATGGACTCGATCCGCGAAGTCGACGAAGACCTGTCCGGTCAGATCGAAGACCTCATGTTCGTGTTCAACAACCTTGCCGACGTCGACGACCGTGGCATCCAGGCGCTGTTGCGCGAAGTGTCTTCCGATGTGCTGGTACTGGCCCTCAAGGGTTCGGACGAAGGCGTCAAGGAAAAGATCTTCAAGAACATGTCCAAGCGTGCTGCCGAACTGTTGCGCGACGACCTCGAGGCCAAAGGCCCGGTGCGCGTCAGCGACGTCGAAACCGCGCAGAAGGAAATTCTCACCATTGCCCGTCGTATGGCCGAAGCCGGCGAGATCGTGCTCGGTGGCAAGGGCGGCGAGGAAATGATCTAAGCCCATGGATAAGCCTGACGAGTCTGTGACGGATCTGATCCGCGCCCGCGATGTTCGTGGTTTCGAGTCCTGGGCGCTGCCCAGCTTCGACCCGCCGAAACCGGAACCCGAGCCTGAGCCGGAGCCCGAACCGCCGGAAATGGAAGAAGTGCCGCTGGAAGAAGTCCAGCCACTGACCCTGGAGGAACTCGAAAGCATCCGTCAGGAGGCTTACAACGAGGGCTTCGCCATCGGCGAAAAAGAAGGTTTTCACAGCACCACGCTGAAGGTGCGTCAGGAAGCCGAAACGGCGCTGGCGGCGAAAATCGCCAGCCTCGAGCTGTTGATGGCCAACCTGTTCGAACCGATCGCCGAGCAAGACACGCAGATTGAAAAGTCGCTGGTCGACCTCGTGCAACACATCACCAAGCAGGTGATCAAGCGCGAACTGGCCATCGATTCAACGCAGATCGAACACGTTATGCGCGATGCCCTCAAGCTGCTGCCGCTGGGCGTGGAAAACGTGCGCCTGTACGTCAATCCGCAGGATTTCGCCCAGGTCAAAGCCCTGCGCGAACGCCACGAAGAAACCTGGCGCATCGTTGAAGACGAGTCGCTGTTGCCGGGCGGTTGCCGGGTTGAAACCGAGCACAGCCGCATCGACGCCAGCGTCGAATCGCGGGTGACCCAGGTCATGGCCAAGCTGTTCGACCAGTTGCACGAGCAGGCCTTGCATCCGGCAGCGCCTGACTTGAGTCTGGACATTCCTGAAGACTCCCCAGTGGCTGTCGACTCTGACGAGCCGCGCGCGGACGCCAGCGATGCGCCTTGAACGCACCAGCTTCGCCAAGCGCCTGAGCACCTACGCCGAGGCCACCGAGATTGCCGGCGCGCCGATCCTTGAAGGTCGGCTGCTGCGCATGGTCGGCCTGACCCTCGAAGCCGAAGGCTTGCGCGCCGCCATGGGCACCCGCTGCATGGTGATCAATGACGACAGCTACCACCCGTCCCAGGTGGAAGCGGAAGTCATGGGTTTTTCCGGCAGCAAAGTCTTTCTGATGCCGGTCGGCAGCGTCGCCGGCATTGCCCCGGGCGCCCGCGTGGTGCCCCTGGCCGATACCGGTCGTTTACCGATGGGCATGAGCATGCTCGGCCGTGTCCTCGACGGCGCCGGTCGCGCGCTGGACGGCAAAGGCGGCATGAAGGCCGAAGACTGGGTGCCGATGGATGGCCCGACAATCAACCCGCTCAACCGTGATCCGATCAGCGTACCGCTGGACGTCGGCATCCGTTGCATCAACGGTTTGCTGACGGTCGGCCGTGGCCAGCGTCTGGGTCTGTTCGCCGGTACCGGTGTCGGTAAATCGGTGCTGTTGGGCATGATGACCCGCTTCACCGAGGCCGACATCATCGTCGTCGGCCTGATCGGTGAGCGTGGGCGCGAAGTTAAGGAATTCATCGAACACATTCTCGGTGAAGAAGGCCTCAAACGTTCGGTAGTGGTCGCCTCGCCAGCGGACGACGCACCGCTGATGCGTATGCGCGCGGCAATGTATTGCACGCGCATCGCCGAGTATTTCCGCGACAAAGGCAAGAACGTTCTGCTGCTGATGGACTCGCTGACCCGTTTCGCCCAGGCCCAGCGGGAAATCGCTCTGGCCATCGGTGAGCCGCCAGCAACCAAGGGTTATCCGCCCTCGGTGTTCGCCAAACTGCCGAAACTGGTGGAGCGCGCCGGTAACGCGGAGAAGGGCGGTGGCTCGATCACGGCGTTCTACACCGTACTGTCCGAAGGCGATGACCAGCAGGACCCGATTGCCGACTCGGCGCGGGGCGTGCTCGACGGCCACATCGTCCTGTCGCGGCGCTTGGCCGAGGAAGGCCACTATCCGGCGATCGACATCGAAGCGTCGATCAGCCGGGTGATGCCGGCGGTGGTTTCGCCGGATCACATGCAGCGCGCGCAGTATTTCAAACAGCTTTGGTCGCGCTATCAGCAGAGCCGTGATTTGATCAGCGTCGGTGCCTACGTAGCCGGTGGCGATCGCGAGACCGATCTGGCGATTTCCCTGCAACCGCAGTTGGTCAGGTATCAGCGCCAGGGCCTCAACGACAAAATAAATCTGGGTGAGAGCCAGGCCTATCTGGAAACCCTGTTCGCCCCTGCGGCGGGCGGGTAACCGGCCATGGCCGTCAGCCGCGCCGCGCGCCTGGCACCGGTGGTGGACATGGCCGAAAAGGCCGAGAAAGCCGCCGTGCAGCGCCTCGCCTACTTTCAGGGCCAGGTCAAAGTTGCCGAAAGCAAACTGGCCGACCTCAATGCCTTTCGTCTGGATTACTCGCAGCAGTGGATCGTGCGCGGCAGCACCGGCGTGACCGGGCAATGGCTGCTGGGTTTTCAGGGGTTTCTGGCGCAACTCGACACCGCCGTCGACCAGCAACGGCAGAGCCTGGTCTGGCACCAGAACAAACTCGACAAGGCGCGTGAGGAATGGCAGCAGGCGTTTGCCCGCGTCGAGGGTTTGCGCAAACTGGTGCAGCGCTATCGCGACGAGGCGCAACGCCTGGAAGACAAGCGCGAGCAGAAGCTGCTGGATGAACTGTCGCAGCGCTTGCCACGGCGTGATGCCTTCTAAACCACACCGCCAGACCCTGTGGGAGCGAGCCTGCTCGCGAAAGCGCCGTGTCAGTCAACACTGTAGTCAACTGCCAGAACGCCTTCGCGAGCAGGCTCGCTCCCACACTTGTTCCACCGTTGCGCCTTGCCCCAAGCCTATCCAGGTGCTACACCTTGTACAGGTTCGTCAATGACAAGGAAGCCAGTCAATGTCAGTCGTTACAGAAGTCTCTCCAGACCAGAAAAAGCTCACCATCGCCGTCAAAGGCCGATTCGATTTCGGTCGCCATCAGGAATTTCGCGAGTCGTATGAGCGGCTCGACAAAAAGCCCGAATCCATCGTGGTCGACCTCAAAGAGGCCACTTATCTCGACAGCTCAGCGCTGGGCATGCTGCTTCTGCTGCGTGATCACGCCGGTGGCGACGAGTCGGATATCCGTGTCGTCAACAGCAGCTCCGATGTGAAGAAAATCCTCGCGATTTCCAATTTCGACAAACTCTTCGACATCAGTTGACGCCCATGCAGGCGCAAGAGCCGCTGACTGTTCTCATCGCCGAAGACAGCGCCGCCGACCGGCTGCTGCTGTCGACCATTGTCCGGCGTCAGGGCCATCAGGTGCTGACGGCGGCCAATGGTGCCGAGGCGGTGGAAACGTTCAAAGAGCAGCACCCCGATCTGGTGTTGATGGACGCGCTGATGCCGGTGATGGACGGCTTCGAGGCGGCGCGGCAGATCAAGGTTCTGGCAGGTGAAGCGCTGGTGCCGATCATCTTCCTCACCTCGCTGACCGAGAGCGAAGCGCTGGCTCGGTGTCTGGAGGCTGGCGGCGACGATTTTCTGGCGAAGCCGTACAACCAAGTGATACTTGCCGCCAAAATCAAGGCGATGGATCGCTTGCGCCGCCTTCAGGCGACTGTCCTGCAGCAGCGCGATCTGATCGCCAGACATCACGACTATCTACTCAACGAACAACGCGTGGCCAAAGCGGTGTTCGACAAGGTCGCGCATTCCGGTTGCCTGAGCGCGCCGAACATCCGATACCTGCAATCGCCTTACGCGCTGTTCAACGGTGACTTGTTGCTCGCGGCGTACACGCCGGCCGGTGACATGCACGTCATGCTCGGCGATTTCACTGGGCATGGCTTGCCGGCAGCGGTGGGGGCAATGCCGCTGGCCGAAGTGTTTTATGGAATGACCGCCAAGGGCTATGGCCTGGCCGAAACCCTGCGCGAGATGAACGCCAAGCTCAAACGCATCCTGCCGGTGGACATGTTCTGCTGCGCTACGTTGCTCAGTCTGAGTTTCCAGAGCCGTTCGGTGGAGGTGTGGAACGGCGGCATGCCCGACGGTTACTTGCACCGCATGGCCAGTGGCGAACGCGTGCCGTTGCCGGCGCGGCATTTGCCCCTGGGGATTCTCAGCGCGCAAGCCTTCGATGACCGTACGGATGTGTATCCCATGGCCGTCGATGATCGGGTGTTTCTGTTATCGGACGGGGTGATCGATACCTGCGATGCCAATGACCAGTTGTTCGGCGTCGAACGCTTGCAGCAGGTGTTTGCGGCGAACCGCGAGCCGGATCGGTTGTTCGAGGATATCGAACAGGCACTGCGCGATTTTCGCGGGCAGGCCCGTGACGATGTGAGCATGGTCGAGGTCAGTCTGCTTGAGTCGGCGCAGACCCACGGCGCGGCGCCGGTGTATTCCGACAGCGGCCAGTCGTGCCCGCTGAACTGGTCGGCCAGTTTCGAGTTTCGCGGCGCCACGCTCAGGCGTTTCAATCCGTTGCCGTTCCTCTTGCAATTGCTGCTTGAGGTGCATGGCTTGCGCGCGCAAAGCGGGGCGCTGTACAGCGTGCTCGCCGAGTTGTATTCCAATGGCCTGGAGCATGGCGTGCTCGGGCTGGACTCCAGCCTCAAACGCGATGCGGCAGGTTTCGCCCGCTACTATGAAATGCGCGCGGCGCGGCTGGAGGCGCTGCAAGACGGTTTCGTGCGCGTGCATCTGCAGGTCCAGCCGCAAGGCGAGGGCGGGCGGCTGGTCATCCGCGTCGAGGACAGCGGCAAGGGCTTTGATGTGGCGCGGGTCATGGAGCGCCCCGTGGATAACGTCCGCTTGTCGGGACGCGGCATCGGTCTGGTCCGGCAACTGGGGCGCAACGCCAGTTGGTCGGACCAGGGTCGTAGTGCCAGCGTGGAGTTTTTCTGGGAGATTGAGGCATAATCCGCCCATTCTTGATCAAGGAGTGAGCAAGTGACAGAAACACATATTGATCGCGAGGCGCTGAGCGTATTGCGCGAAGTCATGGAGGAGGGTTATCCGGAGCTTCTGGATACCTTTCTGGCGGATTCCGAAAGTCGCTTGGGCGAGTTGCAAAAAACCTCTGATGCCAAGGTGTTATCGGCGGTTGCCCATAGTTTCAAGGGCAGCGCCAGCAACATGGGAGCTGTCCGCTTGGCGGCGCTCTGCCAAGAGCTGGAATCGGAAGCCAAGGATAAAAGCCCCTCGGAAATCGCCAGGCTGGTGGCTGACATCACTGGCGAGTTCGCAGATGTCCGCCCGGTTTACGAAGACGAGCGGCAGCACGCGTTGACTCATTGATCTCGCCGTCCGGCGCTTTTCGCAAGTGTCTGGCCAAACTGGCCCGGCACTTGCAGTCATCTTGCTCAACTGTACCTACGATCCCAGTGCAGCGGAGACCGTGTCATGCCTGCGACCCCCAATATTCTTCTTCAGACCGCCGCCCAGGCCAAGGCGCAAGCCGCCTCTGCCAAATCGTCGGCAATGGCCGCAGACGCTGGGGACAAGGCTTCCAGCTTCGCCAGAGTGTTTGCCGATCAGGCGCCGGCCAAGCCTGCCGCAAGCGCCGATAATTCAGTCAAGCCGGCACGCGACAAGGTCGCTGACAGCAGCGGCAAAAAGGATATCGGCAAAGACCAGTCTGCCGCGCCCGAGCCAGCAGTTGCCGATAGCGGCAAAGCGTTGCCTGCCGAAAAAGCGGCGGCGAGCGACGACGCGACTGCCACTGCCGATGACACCGCTGAAACCGTACAAACCCCTGTGGCCGATGCCGCGCCTGTAGACCCGGCGCTTGATCCGGCCCTGGCGCAAGTCGTTCAGCCGTTGGTGGCAGCGCCTGTGGTGCAAGCACCAACAGTCACCACGCCAGCCCAGCCGGAAACCGAAACGCCTGCATTGGCGGTCGTGTCGGGCATGGTCAAAGATCCGGCGGCCACCGACAGCGAATTTGATCCGACAGCCGACCCGCTCGACTCGATGCCGGCCGTGCGCATGGCGATGGAGCAGGGCGGGCATATTTCTGCCGCCAGCCAGGCGCAACCGAAAGCCACGCCTGCTCAAGCTCAGGCTGACGGCGAATTGACCGCCGCGCAGAACTTTGCCGCCGGCATGGCCAGCATGCTCGACGTGCAGGCCGACAAGGACAGCACCAGCCAGGGCGGCGAACAAGCTTTCAGCGGGTTGATCGACGATGGTCTGAAGGATCTGAAATCCGCCACCAGCGACACCCGCGTCGACGACTTCGCCAACCGTCTGGCGGCACTGACCCAGGCCGCTACGCCGAAAGCCGCCAATGCGCTGCCGGTGAATCAGCCGATCGCCATGCACCAGAGCGGCTGGACCGAAGAAGTGGTCAACCGCGTCATGTACCTGTCCAGCGTCAACCTGAAGGCCGCCGACATTCAGTTGCAGCCGGCAGAGCTGGGGCGTCTGGATATCCGCGTGAACATGGTTCCCGATCAGCAGACCCAGGTCACCTTCATGAGCGCGCACCCGAGCGTGCGTGAAGCGCTCGACAGCCAGATGCACCGCCTGCGCGACATGTTCAACCAGCAGGGCATGGGCCAGGTCGACGTCAACGTCGCCGACCAGAACCGTGGCTGGCAGGGGCAGCAAGGCCAGGAACAGGCGCAGCAGGGCCACAGTGGCCGGACCAGCGCTGCGGGTGGCCGCCTGGATTCGGCGGATGAGGAATTGGCACCAGCTACTGTCGCTGAAGTGGCGGCGCAGACCACCAGCGTCATCGGCACCAGCGCGGTCGACTATTACGCCTGACGCAACGCAATACCAATGTGGGAGCGAGCCTGCTCGCGAATACGATGTGACATTCGACCTATATGTTGACTGAAACATTGCTTTCGCGAGCAGGCTCGCTCCCACATTTGTTTATGGCGCCGTTCAGATGACGCGCTGACACTTCTGGCATAACACTTGCTCTTGCCTTGCCGTGCGACTGTGAAACCCCCGATTAGTGACGGATTATTGGCATGGCGAAGAGCGAAGCTGCAGCAGTAAAAGACCCCGCAACCAAAGGCAAACTCAAGCTGATCATCGTGATCGTGCTGGCGTTGCTGGTGGCCATTGGTGTATCCGTCGGGGCGACCTGGTTCTTCATGCACGGCGCGCAGAGCAAGCCTGCCGAGGCCGCTGAATCAGCGCCGGTCGGCAAGCAGGCGGCGATTTTCGAGCCGATGGCGCCGGCCTTCGTTGCCAACTACAACCAGAACGGCCGTCAGCGCTACATGCAGGTGAGCATCACCATGCTCGCGCGTAATCAGGCCGATCTGGACGCGCTCAAAGTGCACATGCCGGTTATCCGCAACAACCTGGTGATGCTCTTCTCCGGTCAGGATTTCGCCACACTGGCGACACCGGTCGGGCAAGAGATGTTGCGCCAGAAGGCCACCGCCAGCGTCCAGGAAGTAGCGCAGAAAGAACTGGGCAAAGTGGTCATC
>Ga0308168_1000464_pt1 | contig 49065 bp, 34 predicted proteins | sample PhyCR2_FD_202133 | JGI IMG/M metagenome (GOLD analysis project Ga0308168, IMG submission 202133) | Phyllosphere microbial communities from UC Gill Tract Community Farm, Albany, California, United States - DLSLRC.R2 | ecosystem: Host-associated > Plants > Phyllosphere > Unclassified | place: USA...
GGTCGAGGTTGAACCATCACTGTTGCGCGTGTCCTGGCCGCCAAAAATATTGGCCCGGCTGGACGAGGTGCGCCCGTCGCTGTAGGTCACATCCTGCCCGTTAAAGATGTTGGCGCGGCTGGTGGACGTGGTGCCGTTATCATAGGTGCAGTCATAGCCATCAAAGATATTTTTACGGCAGCTGTCTGCCTGGGCGCTGGCAGAGACGCCGGTCAGCAGGATAGCGGATAACGCGGTGAGTACCCGGAGTTTCATCGTATTTTCCCGTAGGCAAGCCGGAGCGGCAGAACCTCACCATAAGCAAACACTGTGCAGAAAGAATGAAGAACGGGGGGCAGCAATAAAAAAAGGCCACACAGCGGTGGCCTGGGGAAGAAGGCGGTAAGGGGACAGCCTGACCGCCTTTAGAGAGACGTTACGAGATAAACTGTTTACCCTGCTTCAGCACCAGGTCGCAGGCTTTGGTTTTCACCTTTTTGCCCATCGGGGTATCACCCAGCGCTTTCAGGTTCACCTGCTGATTGTTGCCGGTATTCAGCAGACCCATCAGGCCCTGCTTATAATCGGTGGTTTCCTGCTGTTTCTGCGTATCTTGCAGCCCCAGCTTGCCGAGCAGCTGCTCCTTCACTGAAGAGACATTATTATCGACAATATTGTTCTGCACGCAGTACTGCAGCACGCCCGCCGCATTGGTCATGGTTCCGGCGCTGAGGGACTGGCTGCCGCCGTTCAGCAGGCCGGTAAGTGCACCCAGCGAGTTCCCGGCTGGCGCGGCGTTAGCGCCGGAGGTATTGGTGGTGCTGCTGCCGTTCTGACCCAGCGCGCTGGCGGCAGAGTTAAGCTGATCCTGCCAGCTGGCGGCACCTGCTGTGGCGCTGAACAGCGCGGTAGTAACGGAACAAGCCAGAACCCATTTCATTGCTGCTTTCATTGATATACCCATTCAGTGTGACGTGACGCACGCCGCCTGCCCGGCAGCGCGACGGATCTGTACGTTCCGACTGCCAGATAGCGGGGGAGTTCCCCCACGCGGCGTCACATAGCCATTATGGTGCAAGGATTGAGAATTATCTGCCCAGGCAGAAAATTTGCCGAACGGGGAACAGGTGAAGCACCCCTCGCACCCCGGCATGCCGCCAGCACGACCCGCAGGAGCGACACTCTTTGCGGGCACCCGACAGGCCACGCGGGTGTTTTTTCAGCATTCAGACACACCACATGCGCAAGGGGGTTGCGTATGCAGAGGGTAACGGTATAATCCACAACGTTTTCCGCATACCCTTCAGTGCCGAAGTGGCGAAATCGGTAGACGCAGTTGATTCAAAATCAACCATCGAAAGATGTGCCGGTTCGATTCCGGCCTTCGGCACCATAAAGCGTATGAACATTGAAGCCACCGAAAGGTGGTTTTTTTGTGTCTGTAATTCACCTAACTGCTTCCTGTTTACCCGCCGCATCTGCGCTGGTTTCTTCGCTTTGCTATTAAGCCTAAGACTTTTTAAAAGCTTTATGTGATATCACGTTTAGATATCATCAAGAGTATTTTGGCATGCAGGAAAAAAGGCTAAAGTGGTACCAGATTCGCGATGCGAAGGCATTTTTATTAGCGGTAGGAATAACACCATAATGAATACCATGACATATAAACGTTATTCGGCAAAGATTGAATATTGTGAAGAAGATCATTGCTTTGTGGGACACGTAGCGGGTATCAGGGATATCATTGGCTTTCATTCTGACAATGTAGTTGAACTGCGAAAAGCATTTGAAGTGAGTGTGGATGACTATGTTTCTTATTGCGCCGCACAGGGGCGTGAACCACTCCGCCCGGCGAGCGGTAAATTTAGTCTGCGCATTGCTCCAGAGACCCATTCCGCTATTAATGTTGCAGCAGAGGTCGCTGGCAAAAGCCTTAATCAATGGATTAACGACGCGCTCATCAAAGCTGCGCACGGTTGATCGCTGGGTGTGATCCTTGAGAGTAACTCAATAGCTCAACAGCAAAGAATGAAGGCAGTTCTGCATTAACCGCAAAGCGTAAATTTAAAAGTTCTGCTTTGAAGCTATCCACAGCGCAGCGATAGGATTATTTAGCGTTGATGCAATCCCGCAGGAAATGATGCATGATTTTGATCTGACCTGCATTGATAGCGAGGACGAGTTACAGCCTGCGGAGATCACAGCATACGAAAGTGCTAATATTATTGCCATATTAAGGTTTAAGAGAAAGAATATTAGCACTTTGGTGACGGTGGTCCGGCTGGTTACTGACTAAGCTAACTAGCCCGACGTCGATAACATCCAAATCACAGAAAAGGCAGTATTCAGGTTAGGGTCGTTCTCGCGATGAAGATGCCAGTGCTTTGATGACACCGACACGGTTTCTGTATGAAATCATTCAACGAAAATAAAACGTATATGCAGTTATCAGCAGTACAATCAGACTAAGTATAACGGTGATAATGAACCAGGTTTTAAAGGGCTGCTTCTGCATTTTATGACGAAACAGTTGCTGACCAACTATCGTCCTGGCCATCCTCTCAACAATCCAAACACCAGCAAGGTGAACTCAGGCACCCTGTGCCAGCCTTTGCGGGCAGCCAGTTTATCCCATCCATAGATAAGACATGTCAGTGTGCTTGCAAGTAGGAACCACATCAAAAAAGGATGAGGGAGCAATGCGCTACCCATTGCTGCTGAGGCCAGCAGCAGGTAACAGAATAGATTTAGTTTAATTTTATTTGCACGGAGTATTTCACTCAAAAGTATCCTTAGTCGTAATTTCTTACGTGACTATATAAAAATTATTTTTTTTCTATATTTTAAACTTCATAATCATTTCATTAATTTTCATTTCTTTTTCATATTTATTCATTTTTTTTGAGAAATTAATAGCCCATGCAAATGAAAAAACATGCTCAATCATTATGTAGGAAAATCTAATTAATACAGAGACTAATAGGGTGATACTCAAAATTGTTGTTGCATTAGTGAAATTAAAAGGAGAGTGATATAGCGATTTAAGTGTTGATGGTATGTATGAAAAGTTTATTATAAAAAACAATACAACCCCTAAATACAGACCTGTGTGTTTGAGTGTTTTATTTATTGAATGCACTGGCATTGTGTTTCTCTCGTAATTAAAAATCTGGTTGCAGTCAAGAAAAGATAAAAAGCCGGTGCTGTTGAGACGAATGTTGTTATCATGGACATAATCAAATAATACTCTCAATACAGGTATGGGGTAATGCAAGCCACAGTCTCTGAGTCTGTATTCATTGATGAGTGTTAAGTGTTTATCATCATTTTCGTTGTGGTTTTGTATTATTTTTAATGCGTTTACTTTTTCATCGGTAGAAAGTTTAATGAAGTTTGATGAGAGGTTATTTGTGAAAATAAAAATTAATGGATTAAAGGATTTTCTTAAGGACTTTATTGACCATATTAAAGCAGCTACAATCAATGGCCCAGTCACATTCTTTATGTGATCATCAAAAAACCATAAATCTTTTATAATATCAATTGTGTTCATTTAAATGGCATCCTATTTTTATAAAGTTGTTATTTATTTTCCCCACGGAAGAAAATATAAATAATTCAAGTCATCTAGTTTAAAATTAATATAATTTTCTGTATTTGTTTTAACCGGTGGCAACTCACTAAAGATGAATAAATATAATGGCTTTATTGGGGATGCCTTTGCAATCTCATCCAGCTTTTCGCGAGATGTTCGGCGATAGTTAGAGTTATCAATCAGACGCGCAGGGATGAAAAAAGTTGGTCTGGATTTTACTTCTCCTGAGCGCATTGCATCATTAAAACGAACCAGATAGTAATTTTCCTTAGCATTGAGCCATGCTTTACCAAAGTAAATACGGGGTTCATCTTGAAAATCCTTTAGATCTTTGCTGTCACCAATCTTGATGAAAAAATCTCTGAGGTGCATTTTCCCTTCGGCTGTGTTCAGGAAAAAATTTTCTTTGTTGATAAATGCATTCACTAGGCCTGAGAGTCGTTTTTTTGAATGACGACGCTTGAACTTTTCCTCATCATCATCAGCCATAGCTGGACGTATTTTCTTTATGACGCCTTGCTCGTCATCATCCGTATTGAGATCATGTACGATTCGATTGCTTGGTGCTGATAAATCCAAATCAATCATATCATCGCAGATGAAGGGTAATGCCTCAGGATCATCCCATGTTGTTTTTATCCGTCTTAAGTCCTCGTCATTTTCTGCTTCAACAGGGCAGCCTGTGCGATGTTCGGATACAAATTTGAAGTAAGGGTCTCGTTTTCTTAGTTTTTTAGGTTTATCCAAATTGGCACAGGTTACCTGAGCATGACAGTTTTCTTCCGGGCATTCAAAGAAGTGCTTTGATGTAATAGTTCCATTTTGAAATAGTTTATCTGCATTATCAGCTGAAATGTTTTTTCCTAATTCAATACTGCGTGCTAATTCCAGTTTCATATCGTCACCTGTTGAGATACCAGTGAATACTTTAAGGTTTAATTTATGCTGAATTGCGCTATATGTTGTGAACAGGTTCAGTATAATTGGCCATAGATAGCATTCCGATACTGGTTAAATACACATGTCGCATTTTGGAGCACATATGGAAGTGAAAGAGGTCACCTGGGATCAAACGTTACGCTTTCGGTTACTTGAAATTGTGTTGCAGTGGGAGGGGCGTTTGACTTCAAATCATCTTTCTTCTGCCTTCAATATCGGTCGTCAGCAGGCATCAACAGTGATTAAAGACTACATTCGCTTTCACTCCCCCTGTGGTCTGGAATACGACGCACAACTCAGGGGCTATAAGCCGACTGTTCATTTTGTGCCGATGTTTAGTGAAGGAAAGGTGGATGAGTACCTCACGTTATTGCATCAGGAGAAGCAACAGTCACAGCAGCATGAAAGGAATATGACATTGCCTGTAATGGACATGGGTTTTGGTCATATTGACATCCTGAATGTGCCAACGCGTCACATTGATCCGCTGATTGTCAGAGGATTGGTACAGGCCGCACGCAATCAATTAAGAGTTGATGTGGACTATGTATCACTTAGCTCCGAAGAAAACACGGGGCGTAATATTGTTCCGCATACACTAGTCTATGATGGTATCCGCTGGCATGTGCGGGCTTATTGCGAGAAGAAAGGCGATTATCTTGATTTTGTAATGAGTCGATTTCGCGGAGTGCCCGATCTGCTTGATGCTTCGGAACACGGGCGTGAACAAGATATTGAGTGGAATACGGTGATAACGGCCGTTGTAATCCCCAACCCGGGATTGAGTGCTGTTCAGCAAAATATTATCGCCAGTGATTATGCAATGGATGATGGAAAGCTGTTGATTCATCAACGAGTCCCACTGCTTCACTATGCTCTTGAGCGGTTGCAGGTCAATTTTAGCGGGGAGCATAATGACCAGCCATTACTACATCCACTCGTTCTTGCTAATCGTGTTGAACTGGTTAAGCAAGGCTGCCGCTTCAAGCTACTCGACTCTGATACATCTTTGTCATAAATGTCATTTGTTCGCGTTTTGGACATGCTTTAGGGGCAATCTGCCTGTTTCCAGGCAGAGCGCTATCGTCAGGGCGCAGAACTAAACAGCTCTCCGAATTTCACCGCCAGCCAGCCGACTGGGGTGGTCGCACCGCCGACAATATTGGTAATTTCGGACATACCCTCGGGAACCGGAATATGGGAGTTCACTGCGGCCTGAGTGTACTCTTTCGAAATGTCCGTCCCGACGTACAGCGTACAGGTGATGATCAGCGTGCCGGTAATAAACATGCGGAACATGTTGCGCCGGCAGAATGGCGTCACCATTGCCAGCAGGAACATCAGTGAAGCGAGATCGACAAACGGCAGCACGCGGTTACCCGGCAGAATGATGGACAGTACGACCGCCATCGGGATTAACAGCAGGCCGGTAGCCAGCACTGACGGTTCACCAATCAGCAGGGCGGTATCCATACCGATATAGAAGTCACGGCCGGGGAATTTTGCTTTCAGTTTGGCTTCTGCAGCATCGCGAACGATCAACAGCCCCTGCACCAGGATGTCGATCATCTTCGGCAGTAACAGCATAGCGGCCGATACCTTAATCGCCAGGGAAACGGCGGCGGAGATAGGATATCCGGCAAGAAACGCCAGCATCAGGCCCAGAACAAAACCCAGCGTCAGTGGTTCTCCAAATACACCAAATTTTTTATTGATGCTTTCCGGGTTGAAGTTGATTTTATTAATAAAGGGAATTTTATCGATAATATAATTACAGGCAATACCAAAAGGAACGTAAGCAATGCAGGTCAGGTGGGGAAATGAAATACCCTTGAGGTTATAGTTTTTTTGCAAGTAAGGGGCGGTCATGTCTGCCGCTACCAGCGTCAGAATAAATATCCCGAAGGTGATCCCCACTGAAAGCCAGTAGTTCCCGGTGCCTGCATAAACCACTGAACCCATAATCAAAAATATCCAGTAGTTAAAAATATCAATATTGACGGTTCGGGTTATTTTCAGCAGCAACATGACCAGGTTGATTATGATAAAGCCGATCACCACGGGTAACATTAACGGGGATCCCCAGCCGATAGTCGATGCGGTCGGCCATCCGGTATCCACCACCGTCAGCGTCAGGCCAATACGCTCTACCATCGCCTGTGAAGCCGGGCCAATACTGGTCAGTAGCAGGCCGATGACCAGCCCAACGCCTTCAAAACCGATCCCGACCAGCATGCCAGCTTTAAATGCGGTACCGGGCTTGACCCCAAAACACAGGGCAATAATAAAAAATATGATGGGCATCATGACTGATGCCCCCAGATTAATAATGCTGTTAATAATATCCATGATAATTCCTTAATCAGAGGCCCGGCCGGGCGCGCGTATCTCCGTGCCTGACCGGGCAGATAAAGATCGACGAGTTATCGGCGTTAATTTATTTTTCTGAGTAACCTCTCAGAGAATAACTTCGGTGAGTGGCTGAACGCATCAATGGTACTGCCTGCGATATGTGGCGTAATGGTGACATTTTTCAGGGAATAGAAATCGCTGTCATCAGGCAGCGGTTCATGATCAAAGGTATCCAGTGCGGCACCCATGATCTCGCCTGCCTTTAACGCCGCAATAAGATCCTGTTCATTAATTAAACCCGATCGCGCTGTATTGACTATAATTGCGCTCCGTTTCATTAATCTGAAGTGGTGAGCGTTGATAAGATGCGTGGTTTCCGGCGTCAGGCGCGCGTGTAGCGACACCACATCGGCGCGTTTTACCAGCTCATCCAGCGAGTCGACTTTTTCATAACATTCATCACCGGCTACGTATTTGTCATAGAAAATAATCTGCGTACCAAAGCCCCTGAGAAAGCCTGCAACCAGGCGGGCAATGTGGCCCAGCCCCACCAGGCCTATCACCTTGCCGCCCAGCTCGGGAATGGCCTGCTGATTAGGCATTTTTGCCCGCCAGCTTTTATCGCGCAGCGCGTCACAGGAGCGTGCTATGTTGCGCATTTCCGCCAGTATCATCCCGACGGTAAATTCAGCCACGCTGCGTGCATTACGCCCCGGTGTATTCATCACTTCAATGCCACGAGCACTGGCAGCCTCCTGATTGACGTTTTCCACGCCGCCACGCAGTACGCCGATGATTTTCAGCTTTGGGAGTTTATTCAGCACTGCCGTGTTGACCGGCGCAAACTGAACGATGAGGATGTCGACATCTTCTGCATCCTGCAGCAGTGAATCAGGTAACATCACGGCTTCTGAACCGTGCTGTTCAACCTGCAGATTATCCTGCTGCAACTTTTCTACCGACGGGTGCGACCATTCGCGCACGTCTACCTCAATGCCGCTATCGCGGAGCGCCTTCAGCCCGTTTTCCATCATCGTGGTATTAATAAAAAGATCGGCTATCGCCAGACATTTCATAGTCATTCTCCAAAATTTAGCGCATCAACATACCGCCAGTGACATCCACAGTTGCTCCCGTCATGTAGCTGGTTTTAGGCGAAACCATAAAGACACCGATGTCGGCAATCTCATCGGGTCGTGCCACCCGGCCCACGGGAATACGGCTGAGGTAATAGTCAGGATTCTGTTCAATGTGGCTCTGGATCATTTCGGTATCCATAAGCCCGACGGCAATGTTGTTCACATTGATGTTTTGCCTGGCGACTTCGCGCGCCAGTGAGATTGAAAAGGCCACCAGGCCGGCTTTACTGGCCGCATAGTGTGCATGGCCCGTTGTGGAACCATGGAACGCGGCCTGAGAAGTAATGTTCAGAATGCTGCCCGCCTGATCCCGTTCACGGCAGTGGTTCACAAACAGCTGGCTGAGATGGAAGACGGCTTTCAGGTTGACGTTCATGACCCGGTCCCAGTCGTAATGGGTTAATTCGCTGACATAGCCGCTTAACCAGATCCCGGCGTTATTCACCAGAATGTCGGCCTTACCCAGTTTCTCAATGCAGGTGGTGAACAGCTGATGACGGCTCTGTTCGTCGGAGAGATCGGTTTTCACAGCCATGATCTCCACCGGGGTTGTTGCTTTCACCTGTTCAATCAGCTGCCGCGCACGGGATTCGTTGCGCTGCCAGGTAAAACAGATGTTGACCCCTTCCTTCGCCAGTGACAAAACCAGCGCTTTGCCCAGCCCGGATGCGCCTCCGGTGACGATAGCCGTACGATTTTTTAAGTTCAGATCCATGCTTTCCTCGCTTAATGTGAAACGTAATTGCTGCAGCTTTTCCAGGGAGACTGCATCTCCGATAACAGGTTTTTATAAAGCTGGTATTTGTCGTGGTAGATCTGTTGTCTGGCAGGGTTGGGGATTACGGTTCGCGCGACATGGACCATCTCACTGGACGCCGCAAAAACGTCGTCGAACCAGCCGACCATGACGGCGGCCGTCATGGCGGTGCCTAATGTGCCGTGTTCTTTGACGTCGACAATCTCGAGCGTGGACTGGAAGATATCCGCGAACAGCTGGAGCCACACCGGGGAGTGGGTAACCCCACCGGCAATACGGATGGTTCGGCTTAACGCCGGGTTGAGGTGGCGGAGACGCTCAGTGTGATAGAGGTGACTAAACGCCACGCCCTCATAAATCGCCCGCAGGAAGTGCGCTTTTTTATGGAAGCTGTTCACACCGATAAATCCGGCTGAGGCATCGGCAATGGTGTTAGAACCAAATACGAACGGGAAGAACAGCAGGTGACTTTCTTCGGGGGTGGTTGAGGAGAAAAGTGTGTTGCACAGGTCGTATACGGAGATGCCCTCGGCGGCCGCTTTTTCGCGTTCGCTCTCCATAAAATTATTAATGAACCACTCCAGATTGCTGGCAGAGGTTGGGCTGGCTTCGGTGATCAGCCATTTTCCCTCAATCGGGTAAATCGACGTCATAAACAGCGCTTTATCGATAACCGGACGATCGGTGACGTACTCGTTGATACTCCACGTCCCGGTGATGATAGCCAGCTTATCGAGGCTGTTGATCCCGCAGGCAACAGAGGAGGCAGAAATATCGAATACGCCACCGGACACCGGCGTTCCCGCCTGCAGGCCAGTCAGACGGGCCACTTCCGCGGAGATGGTGCCGCAGCAGTCTGTGGAGCGTTTAATCGGCGGCAATTTATTGCGCACATCGGCCAGGCCCCACCAGGCGAGCAACTCATCATCATAATCACGCTCACGTACATTGATCAGGCTGGTACCCGAAAGATCGGTGAGTTCGAGGAAGGCTTCTCCGGTCAGGTAAAAGCGGATCAGATCTTTCACCATAAAAATCGTGTGCGTTTTATGCAGTGATTCAGGTTCATGCTGTTTCAGCCAGGCCAGCAGCGCAACGGGTTGTCCGGCCCAGATGGACTGCATGGTCTTAGGCAGAATATGAGACATAAACTCAGGCGAGTTCTGCCATTTCTCCACGAGCTGCTTTGCCCGGCTGTCGGTGGAGATAATGCCATGACGAACCGGGCGCCCCCTTTCATCAACCAGATAGAGCCCGTTGCCATGGCCGGTGATAGCAATACCTTTGATCTGTCTGGCATCGATACCTGACTGCTGAAGGGCCTGTTTGATCACCTCAAGGTTGGCTGCCCATAGTTCGTCGATATCACGTTCAGTATGGTGTGGTCTGGGGGTTAACATTTGCGTTGATTTTGCCGCACTGGCCACGGCCTTGCCTGTGCGATCGTAGATAGCGGCCTTGGTAAAGGTACCGCCATTATCAATGCCCATGACGTATTCATCATTCATTAGCGTGGACTCCGTATTGGTTACCATAAGCCAGGTTCGCTGGTAGTTATTCCTTTAAACCCGGCATGGAATATCTTATCGACAAGATATTGCCGCTTAACAAATCCCCCCGCGATGAATACCACGTCAAAGCCTTTTAAATTCCGGCTAATCAACGCCAGGCACTGGCAGGCATATTCAGCAGGTAAAATTTCTATTGCATCGGGAGGGTTATGTTTAACAATCTCGATTGACTGATCCAGCGATCGCGAATCGATGAGTAAAACCCGAAAAATAGTCAGTAATCCCTCTTTTTTGGCATGGCGCAATGCTGAAAGGTTAGAGGAAATAACACCATCGACCTTATAGTAGGTTTTTAGCAGGTTGATCCCCGCAGGGTCAGGTTTAAATCCACCGAGCAAATCCAGGTGAATTAATACTTTTTTACCCCCCTGATGACATTTGCCAATCAGGGATTGCAGGTTGCCGATATTGGCTTCTGACAGAAGCACATATTCCGATGCGCTGGACAGCGCTTTATCAAGGTTTTTATATTTCCTGATGGAGGGAATGATGGTGTTATTTAAGAACATAGTGATATCCGATGTTATCTGGCCATATAAAGGCTGTATGCGTCTTCCGCCGTCGCGTTTTCATGGATAATGGCATTGAGGCCGGCCACCACTTTTTCAGGCTGTGGATCCTGAGTGATATTGCGCCCCACGGCCACGCCTTTTGCCCCTGCCTGCATACAGTGTTGAACGAACGTAAAGTAACCGCTGATATCTGTTTTAGGGCCGCCGAGCGCCAGGACAGGGACGCCTGCTGCTTCGACAATCAGGTGGTCATCGGCAGTCCCTGTGAAGCGTGTTTTGATGACGTCAGCACCCAGTTCTACCGCCGCTCTGGCGGATGCGGCAATGACGGTCGGGTTGTTAGAATCATCATTGGTTACGGCATATCCGTAGGGAAGTGACTCTACAATCAGGGGCATATTCCAGCGATCTGCCGCCCGGGCGAGTTGCATTGCCATAACGTGGGTTTTCTCTTCGTTAAACGCGCCCGGGAAGGTCATGCAAACCACGCCTTCAGCCGCGACTTTCAGTGCGTCTTCAACGGAGAAGACGGGGGTGGTATCCGGTACGCTATTATCAAAAATACTTACCGTACTATCGACGCGTAATATCACCGGAATGTTATTCAGTGCAGCTGGAAAATTTTTCAGCATGCCATAAGACACCAGCGCGCAGTCCAGACCCTTTTCAACCAGAGCAGGAAGCTGGTGTATCGTATTATCTATTCCTTCTGTTTTAATTGAGAAATGGTAACCATCCAGTGCTAACGTGACGGATTTACCATCTTTTGCAAAAATTCTTGAGAGACGACGCTGTTTAGACATTTAATGACTCCTCGGTAATACAAAATAAAAAAAAGCCCTCAGAGACAAAAATGTCTCTGAGGGCTGTCAATTCACTTACCCTGATAATAATGATTCGGTGACCCAAAACATTACTGTATGGTTTTCCGGCTGATGAGAAGCGTTTATATTTATTTTAAATCTAAACTCATTCTCACGCGTCGTTAATAACTAGCATCTCCCTAAACACTCTGTCCAGTCGTAATACATAAAATGAGATGTTCATCACGGCCGTGTCTGGATGAATAACCTGCTTCCCTGGTAACAAAACGGCCCGGTTAAACGCCGCAAAAAAAGGGGGAGCGGGGCGCTGATGGCTTGCAGACGCGCTGTGCATTCAGGGATTAATCAGCCCGAAACGAGCGTGAATAAGGCCGGAGAGAAATGATATATCGCGATCATCCCCACCACATTCAGCACCGCACTGATGATGAAGTACGTTTTAAAGGGCTGCTTCTGCGTTTTATGGCGAAAGCGTTGCTGACCGGCAATCGCGCCGGGCCATCCTCCCAGCAAGCCAAAGACCAGCAAGGTGGACTCCGGTACCCGCCGCCAGCTTTTGCGGGCAGCCAGTTTATCTCCGCCGTAGATCAGAAATGTCAGTGTGCTGGCCAGCAGGAACCACATCACCACTGGGTGAGGCAGAAATGCGCTGCCGGTGGCCGCCAGGGCCAGCAGCAGGTAACAGAACAGATTCAGTGTCATTCAATAAGCCTGTAAGTAGAGCCGTTCAGCCCGGTGGACTCTTTTCGGAAGTGGATATCATAATGAATAACAGCATGTGGTGTAAGTATCCCACCAAAACGGCCCATTCACGTTCAGAGACCTTCCTGCATACTGATTATGTCACCTGAGAAGATCGCTATGCGTAAGATACGATTCATCGGGCACCCGATCATCGCCGTCCTGAAATTCGTCGATATCAAAAAACTTCTCACAGATGAAGTAACACGAAAAAGCCGCTGCCATAATAAGTTTTAATAAGTGCGGTTAATATTATTTTAGAACAAATAGTTTCCTGAATTTTTTAAGGTCTTCTAAACGGCCTGATGATTTTTAATGGGTTTTAAGCCATCCTCACTTTAACTATTTATAGTTTCTTTACCTGATAATCAGTATATTTTCTGAAAATTTATATTTTTTTTCGCAAAAAATACTTGACCTTCCAGGCGTGGTAAGTCGGATAAATACGGCAGGAGCTGCCAAGGCTCAGCAAAACCCATTCGTCTCCAGTTGCGGAAGGTAACATGATGAACGTCAGAAAAATAACACTGCTCACAGCGGCAATAAGCCTTGCGCTAGCTATTGCTGGCTGCAAAGAAGTCGACTCCACACCGGCGGCCCCAACAGCACCAGCTTCTGCTCCAGTGGCCGAAGTGATTGTCAGGCCAATAACCCCCTTTGCAGAACTCACGGGGTCTCTCACAGCGGTTAATCACGTTGAATTACGTCCAAGAGTTGCCGGCTATATACAGAAAGTAAATATGCCTGAAGGACATTTTGTCGAAAAGGGCAGCGAACTATTTCTTATTGATCCACGGGTGTTACAAGCTGCGTTTAATAATGCAAAAGCAGGTTTGCGAGAAACAGAAGCCGCATTGATGCTGGCTAAAGCTGAATATTCTCGTACTGAAAAATTGTTTGCTCAAAAAATTGTTTCGCGCGCTAATCTCGATACTGCCATTGCCACACTGAATGCCAGAAAAGCACAGGTGGATGCAGCCAAAGCAAAGCTTGAATCAGCACAGCTTGAGTTAAGTTTTACCCATGTCACCGCGCCAATTAGTGGGCGTGTAGGTCAAACTTTGGTGACTGAGGGGAATTATGTTGCCAGCGGCGTTACACCACTGACGACAATCGTTTCAATTGACCCTCTGTATGTCTATTTTGATATTGACGAACGTACTTACTTGCAGTTTTTCGCTGCAAATCGAGCCAATGCTAAGCTCAACAGTTCTCCAGCCGCAAAAGTAGAAATCGCATTACTTACTGACAAAAGCTATTCGCGACAGGGTCGTGTTGATTTTCTTTCCAATGGTGCTGAACGTCAAACGGGAACCGTGCGTATCCGTGCTGTTATCGATAACCCTGATGGAAAATTAACGCCAGGCTTATTTGCCAAAATCAAATTAGAGACGGGGCCATCACAGCCTAAAGTTTTGATATCCGATCTATCGATTGGTGCCGATCAAGGTGGTCGCTATGTATTAGTGGTTGATAAAGAAAATAAGACAGAGTATCGACCGGTAGAATTAGGCACTACCGTGGACGGTTTACGTGTCATAGAGCAAGGCTTGCAGCCAGGTGAACGTATCGTCGTCAAAGGGTTTATTCGTCCAGGTATGCACGTTAAGCCACAGTCAGTCGGAATTGATGGCAAACCTGTCGAAGTTACAGAGAAGCAAACTGCAGGAGATAAGCCATGAAATTTCCTCGTTTCTTCATTGAACGGCCAATCTTCGCTATTGTTCTTTCTATTCTGATGGTTCTCGGGGGGATTGTCGCTTTTTTCCAGTTACCCCTCAGTGAATATCCAGCGGTAACGCCCCCGACAGTTCAAGTGACAGCATCTTACCCTGGCGCTAATCCAAAGGTGATTGCTGAAACCGTTGCTGCACCACTTGAACAAGCCATTACAGGTGTTGAGGGCATGTTATATATGTCCTCACAGTCGGCAACCGATGGTCGTATGACGCTTACCGTCACATTTGCACAAGGAACGAATGCCGATATGGCACAAATTCAAGTGCAAAACAGAGTTTCGCGTGCACTGCCTCGTTTGCCTGAAGAAGTACAACGTCAAGGCGTTATCACTCAAAAAACCTCACCAGATATTCTGATGGTGGTTCACTTATTATCTGCGGATAAGCGTTACGATCCCCTTTATATTTCCAATTATGCTTATCTCCAGGTTCGGGATGAATTATCACGGATACCCGGTATCAGCGATGTCCTCGTTTGGGGCGCTGGCGAATACAGTATGCGGCTTTGGCTTGATCCTGATCTTATTGCTGCCAGAATGCTGACGGCGGGGGATGTCGTTGCCGCAATTCGTGAACAAAACGTGCAGGTTGCGGCAGGTTCTGTGGGTCAAATGCCAAATTCTAATGCGGCTTTCCAGGTAACAGTAAACACACTTGGACGATTAACTGACGAAGAGCAGTTCGGTAATATTATTATCCGTACTGGCGATAATGGACAGGTTACCCGTTTACGGGATGTGGCTCGCATCGAAATGGGTGCTGATGCGTATGCACTACGTAGTCTGCTTGATGGCGAACCGGCTGTTGCGCTTCAAATTATTCAGAGCCCTGGCGCTAATGCGCTTGATGTTGCACAAGCAGTGAGAACAACGATGCAACGGCTTGAAGGTGATTTTCCTGCTGGATTAAGCTCACGTATTGCTTATGATCCGACTGTATTTGTTCGCGCCTCTCTTCAATCAGTGGCAACAACTTTACTTGAGGCAATTGTTCTTGTTGTTATTGTCGTTGTACTTTTTTTACGGAGCTGGAGAGCATCACTTATTCCATTGCTGGCAGTGCCTGTCTCATTAATTGGTACCTTTGCCATCATGTACATAATGGGTTTTTCGCTTAATACCTTGTCATTATTTGGCCTTGTCCTTTCGATAGGGATCGTCGTCGATGATGCGATCGTGGTGGTTGAAAACGTTGAGCGCCATATCGAAAATGGAGAAACGCCTGTACAAGCCGCAAGGCTGGCAATGGATGAAGTTACGTCGCCGATTATTGCTATTACTTCAGTACTTTCGGCAATTTTCATCCCAACTGCATTCCTGAGTGGTCTGCAGGGTGAATTTTATCAGCAATTTGCGCTAACCATTGCCATATCGACTATCTTGTCAGCCATTAATTCACTCACACTCAGCCCTGCACTTGCAGGCATGTTATTACGTCCACGTAAAGCGCAGGTTGCGAGTGACCCACATACTTTGTCCGGACGCGTTAATCTATTTTTACAGATGATCGGCAAGCCGTTTAAGCGAGCACCCAGTGCTTATAGTAACACGGTACGAAAAGTGGTTAGCGTCAGCGGTCTGGCACTTTTCGTTTATGGTGGATTACTTGCGCTAACTTATTTTGGCTTCAAGGCTGTTCCACCAGGTTTTGTGCCAATGCAGGATAAATATTATCTTGTAGGAATTGCACAGCTGCCCAATGGATCATCGTTAGATCGTACCGATGATGTGGTTAAAAAAATGTCTGAAATAGCACTCGAAGAACCGGGCGTTGAAAGTGTCGTTGCATTTCCTGGGCTTTCAATCAATGGATTTGTTAATGTTCCTAATGCTGCCGTTATGTTCATTATTCTTGATCCATTTGAAGCTCGTACGACTGATGAGCTTTCGGCCATGGCTATTACAGGGCGATTACAAGCTAAATTTTCAACCATTCCTGATGGTTTCCTGGGGGTATTTCCACCACCACCGGTACCGGGTTTAGGTGCAACTGGCGGTTTTAAAATGCAAATTGAGGATCGCAGCGGTGCCGGGCTTGATGCATTAGTGAAAAATACCCAAATTTTGATGACTAAAGCCACTGAATCCGGGATGGTGACAGGGCTTATGACCAGCTTGGATATTAATGCTCCTCAATTTGATGTCACGATTGATCGAATTCAAGCTAAGAGCCAGGGCGTTAATTTAGCTGAGGTATTCGAAACACTGCAAGTTTATCTTGGCTCTATCTATGTTAATGATTTCAATCGCTTTGGCCGCACTTACAAAGTCATGGCGCAAGCCGATGCCGCTCATCGCATGCAGGTAGAAGCGATAGGACGTTTGCAAGTTCGTAATCTGGCAGGAGAAATGTTACCCCTGTCATCATTTGTAACCGTTACACCAGGCTCTGGCCCCGATCGTGTCATCCATTATAACGGCTATCCTTCTGCTGATATATCAGGCGGTGCCATGTTGGACGTTAGTTCAGGGCAGGCAGTTGAAACCATGGAGCGACTGGCAAAAGAAATATTACCAGAAGGGATGAGTTTTGAATGGACTGAATTAACTTACCAACAAAAAGGGGCGGGCAATTCTGCACTGTTTATTTTTCCGATGTGTCTATTGCTTGCGTATCTTATCCTTGCTGCACAATATAACAGCTGGCTGCTTCCTTTAGCCGTTCTCCTTATCGTACCAATGTGTTTATTAAGCGCCATTACGGGTGTTTGGTTGATGGGGGGGGACAATAATATCTTTGTCCAAATAGGCCTTATTGTACTGGTTGGCTTAGCCGCCAAGAATGCAATTTTGATTGTCGAATTCGCCCGAAGTCTGGAAAGCGAAGGTGTCAGTACTCTGGATGCGGTTATCAAAGCGTGTCGGTTACGTTTACGACCTATTCTGATGACATCACTTGCATTTATTGCCGGTGTTATTCCATTAGTTTTGGCCAGTGGCGCGGGGGCTGAAATGCGTCAATCCATGGGAATTGCAGTCTTTGCGGGGATGCTCGGTGTGACGCTATTCGGTTTATTCTTAACCCCTGTGTTTTATGTTGTTATGCGCAGGTTGTCTGTGCACTACGAAAAGTACCGAGCCAAAGTTAAATGGCACAAAGAGGGGCGTATATCATGAATAAACTTTCTCAAAAAGTATTGTTCCCTTTGAGTGCTCTTATTTTACTGTCCGGATGTACAGCTGTAGGTCCTGATTACTCGCCACCTTTATCACCCTCACCTGCAAATTTTGGTGGATCGATTGCGGGTATGGGTTCCGGCGCTGTTGAAATTGAGTGGTGGAAAACATTTGATGACCCTGCACTCGTTATCTTGATCCAACGTTCACTTGCTGCCAACCATGACATCGGTATCGCCGTCGCCCGGCTTGAAGAAGCAAACGCGATTCTGCGTGAAAATAGACAAAATTTCTTACCACTGGGTGGTATAGAGAGTGGTTATGAGCATCGTCGGCAAAGCCGGACGGAAACTTCATCCGGCCAGACATCGCAGTTTGATACTTATCGAATTGCGGTTGATTCATCCTGGGAAATAGATCTCTTTGGCCGTGTACGTCGTTCAGTGGAAATGGCCCAGGCACAAGCTGGCTCACGTGAAGCATTATTACGACATGTACAAGCAGGTGTCGCTGCTTCTGTCGCTGCTACATGGTTTGAACTTCGAGGTGTTGAAGCCGAACTTGCCGTTGTTACTGATATTAGCCAAAGTCAGCGCGAAAGTTTCAGGCAGACCGAACGCTCTGTAAAGGCAGGTTCTGCCAGTCAATTTGATCAATTACGAGCAGAAGCTTTGCTGCGCAATATCGAAGCGGCTGTGCCTGAACTGGAACGCCGCCGAACCGCTTCTGTTAATGCATTGGCGATCTTGCTTGGTGCAGTCCCTCAGGATTTTAAATTACCGGCGGCTGTACCTTCAACAACACAAACACACAAAACCCTGGTTCTGCGAACCCTGAACGTGGGTGATCCAGCCTCGCTTCTCTCGCGACGAGCGGATATTGCTGCTGCTGAGCGTTCTCTGGCGGCCGCAACGGCTCGGGTGGGGATTGACACAGCAAGTCTGTATCCTGACGTTCAGATACAAGGTTCTATTGGGCTTGTTGCTGGAAGCCTTAATGCAATGAATGATACCAGTATTTTATCGGGCTTTATTGGCCCGATTATACGCTGGTCTTTTCTCGATACAGCGCGAGTGCGCGCTCAAATTGCAGCCAGCGAAGCACGAACTAAAGCGGCATTAATCGTTTACGATCAGACTGTACTGCGTGCATTACAAGAAACGGATGATGCCTTCAAAGCTTATGATGCGGCAAATAAGACCTTTGAGTTACATCAACTTGAATCAGTCGCACATTCTGATGCCGCACGTCTTGCTCAATTACGGTTTTCCCTCGGTGAGGGGATTTACTCAGATGTACTTGAGGCACAAAAGTCTGATTTTATTAGCCGCCGTGCCCTGGCGATAGCCTATACCAATCAGCAACTCGCCATTGTGAGTATTTACAAAGCATTGGGGGGGGGTTGGGAAATTTGTACAGCGAAAAATAGTGATTGTTCAGGGGCTGAGGGCAGGCAACATTCCTATGTTAAAAATTAAATTCAAAATGAATAAAAAAATCCTTGACCTTGCCCTTAGGGGCAACCTTATGTTGCTACCCAACAACCATATTTAAGGGGAATCTCAATGAATACTAACCCAACAATATCCTCAGCCACCCGGCTCAGTTTACCCGTTGAAGGTATGACTTGTGCATCTTGTGTCGGTCGTGTTGAGAAGGCATTAAAAGCCGTGCCTGGCATAAGCACAGCATCAGTCAACCTGGCGACAGAACGTGCTGATATCACATTGACTGATTCAGGCGATGCACTGTCTGCTGTTCGTGCCATTGAGAGCGCGGGTTATAGCGTCCGTCATGAAATAACAGAACTCGCCATTGAAGATATGACCTGTGCATCTTGTGTCGGACGTGTTGAAAAAGCACTGGCACAGACTCCCGGCGTTATCGAAGCTGGCGTGAATTTAGCGACAGAACGTGCCCGAATTATCCATTTTGCTGGCGTTGTTTCTGTAGCCGACCTTGAAGCGGCTGTCGTTAAGGCTGGTTATACATCTCGTCGATTATCTGCCGAATCGGCAAATACAGAAGATCAAGACAATGAACGTCGTGAAGGTGAAGCGCGTTCATTACGCCGGGCGCTGTACACTGCGGCTATCTTCACGTTACCCGTTTTCATACTCGAAATGGGATCGCACGTTATCCCCGGTATGCACGATCTGGTAATGAGAACATTGGGCCAACAAATGAACTGGTACATTCAATTTGTGCTTGCAACTATCGTTCTGTTTGGCCCGGGAATGCGCTTCTTCCGCAAGGGAATACCGGCACTGTTACGTGGTGCTCCTGATATGAACTCACTGGTTTCTGTTGGCACAATTGCAGCCTATGGATATTCAGTTGTCGCCACTTTTATCCCCGGGGTACTGCCGAAAGGAACAGCAAACGTCTATTTTGAAGCGGCGGTTGTGATAGTCACCCTGATCCTGCTTGGACGTACTTTAGAAGCGCGCGCAAAAGGCCGTACTTCACAGGCAATCAAACGGTTAGTCGGACTTCAGGCAAAAACAGCTCGCGTTGATCGCAATGGCAAAATAGTTGAGATTCCACTCGATCAAGTAGCAACAGATGATGTCATTCTCGTTCGTCCTGGTGAAAAAATTCCTGTTGATGGTGAAGTTGTTGACGGTTCATCTTATGTTGATGAAAGCATGATCACTGGTGAGCCTGTACCCGTATCGAAAGGTATTGGCGCTGAAGTTGTCGGAGGCACCATCAACAAAACAGGCGCTTTCAGCTTCCGTGTGACAAAGATTGGGGCAAACACTGTTCTTGCACAAATTATTCGTTTAGTTGAACAAGCACAAGGTTCCAAATTACCCATCCAGGCCTTAGTCGATAAAGTAACCATGTGGTTCGTGCCAGCAGTAATGGCAGGGGCAGGCGTAACGTTCATTATTTGGTTATTCCTGGGGCCAGATCCCGCGCTAACTTTTGCGTTAATTAATGCAGTTGCTGTTCTTATTATTGCCTGTCCATGTGCTATGGGTTTAGCTACACCAACATCCATCATGGTTGGTACTGGGCGTGCAGCAGAACTGGGTGTTCTCTTCCGTAAAGGTGAAGCGTTACAAGCATTGCGTGATGTTAGTGTTGTTGCACTCGACAAAACAGGGACACTGACCAAAGGACGTCCTGAGCTAACCGATTTGGTTCCGGCTGAAGGTTTTGAATACAAGGAAGTATTAGCTTTAGTTGCTGCAATTGAAACACGTTCTGAGCATCCAATTGCTGAGGCCATTGTGGCCGCCGCTAAGCAACAAGATATCACTCTGGCTTCTGTTGAAAGCTTCGAAGCCGTTCCTGGGTTTGGTGTATCTGCTCAGGTTGCAGGCCGGACTGTTGCTGTTGGTGCAGATCGCTACATGACTCAGCTTGGCCTTGATGTAAACAGCTTGCAACCGACGGCGCGGCGTCTGGGTGAACAAGGTAAGAGTCCACTCTATGCTGCCATTGATGGCCGTCTGGCAGCAATAATCGCGGTCGCGGATCCCATCAAAGAAACGACGCCTGAAGCGATTAGGGCGCTGCATGCTCTGGGCCTGAAAGTTGCAATGATTACGGGTGATAATAAAGCTACCGCTGCCGCAATTGCCAGACAACTCGGTATTGATGAAGTGGCAGCAGAAGTGTTACCCGATGGTAAAGTTGCAGCCCTGAAAAAATTTCGTGCTAATGGCGCTCGAGTTGCATTTGTTGGCGATGGTATTAACGATGCGCCAGCACTTGCTGAATCTGATGTGGGTTTGGCCATTGGTACAGGTACAGATGTAGCCATCGAGGCTGCTGATGTCGTGTTAATGTCAGGGGATCTACGTGGTGTTGCTGATGCTATTGCACTTAGCCAGGCGACAATTCGTAACATCAAACAGAATCTGTTCTGGGCCTTTGCTTATAATGCCTTACTGATCCCCGTGGCTGCCGGTTTGCTTTATCCTCTGAACGGTATGTTACTTTCACCGATGTTTGCCGCTGCGGCAATGGCACTTTCCAGTGTCTTTGTTCTGGGCAATGCTCTGCGATTAAAACGTTTTCAGCCACCCATAAAGCAAACCGTTATGCAAGATGACGACCGTCATCAGATTCATGCAGCTGAATAAATCAAAAGGGCGGCCAGATGTGAATATAACCGATGCTGACATCATGGCAGAAGCCAAAGCGCGTACCGGCGTCCGGGTTGCACCGATCGGCGCGATCGGTGAGCAAATAGTTTACGGTACAGTTTCATCACAAAAGCCAAACCTGATTAAGGCTCTCGGCTTGTCGGGTTTATAGAGAGGATAAAAAATGAATATCGGTCAGGCAGCTAAACTCTCAGGTATCTCGGCGAAGATGATCCGTTATTACGAACAAATTGGGTTGATACCAAAAGCAATTCGTTCTGATGCCGGTTACCGTCATTACAGTTCATCGGATATTGATAGTCTTCATTTTATTCGACGTTCACGTGACCTTGGTTTTTCTGTTGAACAAATTTCGGGATTAATGAACTTATGGCTCGATGGCGAACGAACCAGCTCTGACGTGAAAACAATGGCGCTTACCCATATTTCAGAGCTAAGAACCAGGATAGCTGAATTACAGGCAATGGCGGAAACGCTTGAGCAATTAGCCCGTGACTGCCAGGGTAATAATCAGCCTGGCTGCCCAATCATCGCGGGATTAATTGAACCCAAAACGCTAACGGAACAACAATCGCAAAAACGTCAAAGAGTTCAAAGAACACCTCGGTTTGGGAGCAGTTCGCTTGCTCCATTGCGCAATCGAAGGTCATTGTAACGATCCCAGCTTTGGTTCCAGGCACTTTTCCAGGGTGGAGATCAATGCCAGCAGATTCGATGTGCTGTACCAGCTCGCGGTAATAATCTTCCCAGCTGCCGCGCGTGGGATGGGCTTCGATGTCCAGCTTAAGCCGCATATCCTGAACAATGGTCATGACAGAATCATGGCTGGAGAAGCGGCTGATAACTTAGCGGGAGCCATAAATTGCTGCTGCAGATATTCCCTGTACCACTCCTGACACCGGAGCATTATTTTCATTAAGTCCAGCAACTCTGCACTGGGGCGCTGCACGCCCTTACCCTGAAGGGGACAAAGGTCGGGGATCGGCAGCGTTTCAACCGGTGGAACTAACTGTCAGGAACAGATAGCCAAAGGGAACATGCGCCTTGCCAGCGAAAGTCATCGCCTGATTTAAAGGTGATATCGTGATCCCCGTCTTGATTGTAGTGTGTGGGCAGCCCGGACGGGGCGCAATAGTAGAACAATTAACCTCAAAAAAAGCCCGGGATAAAACGAGTTATCCTGTCACTGTTCATTAAGATTTTCGATAGCGCAATTCGGTTTGTCGTTACCTAATCGCTGAAAAAATCACCCTAAACATCAGCCCCAATCGTAAGCAAAACAGGTACAATCGGGTAAATTTTTTATTCCTCAGGTCGCATAATGTCTACTCATAATTTTTCCAGCACCGCTGCCTTTATCTGGTCGGTAGCCGATCTTCTTCGTGGTGATTTTAAGCAGTCACAGTACGGGCGCGTGATCCTGCCGTTTACGCTGTTGCGCCGCCTGGAGTGCGTACTGGCCAGCAGTAAAGACGCGGTGGTGGCTAAAGCTGCTGAAGTCAAAGCAATGAAAAGCCTGCCGGAAGAAGGTCAGGAAAAATTTATCTTACGCGCCACTAACAATCTGTCGTTCTATAACACCTCGCCGATGGACCTGGGCAAGATGGGGCAGAACGATATCAAAGACAACCTGGAGAATTACGTCCAGTGCTTCTCGAAAGATGCCCGCGAAATCTTCGAGCATTTTAAGTTTAACGAATTTGTCAGCCAGCTGGATGAGGCCAACCTGCTGTTCAAGGTGGTGAAAAAGTTTGCCACCACCGATCTGAGCCCGCAGGCCATCTCTAACCACGATATGGGGCTGGTGTTTGAAGAGCTGATCCGCCGCTTTGCGGAAAGCTCGAATGAGACGGCAGGAGAACACTTTACCCCGCGCGATATCGTGCGCCTGACCACCTCGCTGGTGTTTATGGAAGATGACGATGCGCTGAGTAAGCCCGGCATTATCCGCACCATCTACGACCCGACGGCGGGCACCGGCGGCTTTCTCTCCTCGGGCATGGAGTATGTGCACGAGCTGAATCCTCAGGCGGTGATGCGCGCCTTTGGTCAGGAGCTGAACCCGGAGTCTTACGCTATCTGTAAAGCGGATATGCTGATCAAGGGCCAGGACGTCAGCCGTATTAAACTGGGTAACACCCTGTCGAATGACCAGCTGCCTGCCGATCAGTTTGACTATATGTTGTCCAACCCGCCGTTTGGCGTGGACTGGAAAAAGATTGAAGGTGAAATCAACGACGAGCACAGCCAGAAAGGCTTTAACGGGCGTTTTGGCCCCGGCCTGCCGCGCGTCTCTGATGGTTCGCTGCTGTTCCTGCTGCATCTGATCAGCAAAATGCGTGATACCAAAAACGTTGATGGCACCGCCAGCGACGGTGGCCGTATCGGCATTATCCTCAATGGTTCTCCGCTGTTTACCGGCGCAGCCGGCAGCGGCGAGAGTGAAATCCGTCGCTATATTCTGGAAGCCGACCTGCTGGAAGGGATTGTCGCGCTGCCAACCGATATGTTCTACAACACCGGCATTGCGACCTACGTCTGGGTCCTGTCGAACAAGAAGGCGCCGGAGCGTAAAGGGAAGGTCCAGCTGATTGATGGCACGAAACTGTGCGGCAAGATGCGTAAGTCACTCGGCTCGAAGCGTAACCTGATGGGCGAAGAGGATATCCGGCTTATCACCCGCACTTTCGGTAACTTCGAGGTAGTGGAGGCGACTGCGCTGGCGGAGCTGGGGCTGGATAAAGCGCCGGATCAGAAATCTAACCGTGGCCGTCAGTCCGCCACGGCCAAAACTGAAGCGGCGAAAACCTTTGCCAGCAAAATCTTTAACAGCACCGACTTTGGCTACCGCCGCCTGACCATTGAGCGCCCGCTGCGCTTATCGGCACAGGTGACCGATGAAGCAATCAGCACTCTGCGCTTTGCGCCAAAGCCGTTTAACGCGCCGATGGAGCGGCTATACGAGGCGTTTAGCGACCAGTGGCAGGACGGGCAGTACGGTGATTTCTCTGAGATTCAGGTGGAAGCGCGGGCGATTATTAAAGCCGAGTTTAGCGAGCTGAAAGAGAAGCAGGTCAAAGACCTGCTGGACAGTAAACTGTGGCTGGCACAGCGGGAGCTGATGGCAAAAGCGCAGCAGATCCAGAGTGCGCTGGGGGCTCAGGCAGGCGGCAAGCCGCAGGTCAGTAATGACTTTAATACGTTCCAGCTGGCGCTGAAAGGCGCGATCAAAGCCGCTGGCGTCAAGCTGGATGCGAAAGAGAACAAGCAGTTTATTGACGCGATCACCACGAAAAACCCGGATGCTGAACCGGTGGTGAAAAAAGTGCTCAGGGAAGAGGCCCAGCCGCTGTACGGTGCTTTTGAATACAAAGGCAAAGTGGTGGAGTTCGAGCAGGATGGCGATCTGCGTGATAACGAGAACGTGCCGCTAAATCCTGCAATCGCCACTAGTGAACTGATTGAAGGTTATTTCAGGAAAGAGGTGCTGCCGCACGTGGCCGATGCCTGGATTAACGCCGATAAGCGCGATGATAAAGATGGCGATGTGGGTATAGTTGGTTATAACATCAACTTTAAGTCATGTTTTCAAAGGAGTCATTCAAGAGATAAGTTACTTCAAGGAGCTCCAGTTCGGTTTAAAGAAATTGTAAGGTTAAGTGATAGTGGGCATTATGTTCTAGAGCAATTTACAGGAAAAATAATCGAATTTTCTAGCTTAAGTGAACAAAGGAAGGTGCTCAATCCGGTTCGTTTTGACTTTCATAACGAAACCCTTATTCCTGATTTCTACAATATTTTCTTACAACAAGAAGAAGGTAAAGATTGGCTGGTAAGTAATTTTATGTCTAATTCAGGCGTGCTAAGAAACATACATATTTCAGCATGGTTGAATACTCGATTCTCACTTCCATCAATAGTAAATCAGTCAAAATTGATAGATTTTCAAAGCGAGTGTGAAGCTGTATTGACAAGAGTAAGTTTACTTAAAAACTCAGCTTTCTCTAACTTTTACTCAGCTCAAGAGCAATTACAACCATATCTGAGTGTGGCTAGTAGATATGAGCAGGAGTTTTCTTCAATGTTGCCTACACCTTTAGCAATACTTTGGGAGCTTGCTGAATCTAAATTTAATGAAAAAGAAAAGTGCGAGGCCTTCATCAAGTTTTTTGAATACTTGGGGATATATTTTCTTTCATTCGTTTTTGGGAAAAAGAAACCGAAAAAAGTAACTTTCTGTAAAAAAAGAAAAGAATTACCAAGTATTACAATGGGTTTTGGTCACAGTAGGCTTGGCGATTATATAAAGGGAAAAGGTTCTAACTTAGGTATAGAAAGTTTAATATGTTGCAATGAGATAATTGATCTCCTTCGTGAGGCTACAGAACTACGAAATGATATTTCACATAGGGGATTACCCTCAGCAGCTGCTGTAACCAAGGCCAAAGAAACTGTTCGTCGTCTAAATAAAGCTATGCAACTTGAACACCGAGAATTCTTCGAAACGACTACGCTCATAAAACCAATACAAGCAAAATATGATGGCAATGGATTTTTAAATGAGGTGGAGGTATTTAAGGGGTTAGGGCTTAATCCAAGTAAAACTGCGCAATTCAAGACTTCCGAACCTATGATTTCCGGTGAATTGTATCTGGCACATAGTGATTTAACAGTTGATGAGGAAGTAGCCGTAACAAAAATATTTCCATTAATGGTGATGAGAGAGATTTTACCGGAAAGTGAGATAATGGCTTTTTACTTTTACAGCGATGTACAGGATGATAAACTGCGTTTTGTTTGTCCTTACCCTAACGTTACAACCTACACATTCCTCGAACAAAAAACAATTACAGATAACTTGGAATGATTAATCTCAATTTCCTACCATTTTACTGTAGATACTTAACCGGCCAATTAAGCCGCGGAAGAGATATTTATACAGCTCAACTTTCTGCGCCGGAGAGATAAAAAGGTCAAATTCACCGAGCCGGAAAACCTGACGGTTAAAATGCTTATGGACTCTGCTATGGCTGGCTATTGGCTTTATGGTTAACATGAGGCGAAAAGATATATCCTCTAGGACAAAATCGTAACTTTACTTTTTCTTGATTTAGATTTATGAAGAGGAGTGGTATGCATCTAAATTTTCATTGTAATAACTCTGAGAAATAATAAAAGGAAGTTTGTCAAGGAGGTAAAGTGGAAAGCTCTTATGCATTCGATCTCAAAATGGTCTGCGGAGGCTATTGTTACTTTTCAACTTATACTCTAGGTTCTGCTCCGGATAGTGAAGGTCTGGAATATCGCACACCCTCGGTATTAAGAAGTGAAAGGTTTATTTCCGCGATGACTTCAATGGGGCAGCGTTTTGTAACAGTCGACGATGAAACTTCATTTTATAATTGGACATGTATTCAAGGCTGGGCCTTAGTTGATGTTGAGTTTTCACGATTATTTATTCCCAACTGGCTACGTAAAAGAAAGTGCCTGATTTCTCCATTTGGTTCATTCACTGATGTAAAAATAATCTCACCCTCTGTGCGAAAAAGAACTTTTAGGGGTAAGTTTAAGAAACGAATTCTGGATAGAGATGGTAATAAATGTGTAATTTGTTCAGAAGAAGGAAATTTGACCCTACAGCATGTCCTTCCCTACTCTAAAGGTGGTGAAACGAGTTATCGGAACCTGGTGACTTTGTGCAATGATTGTAACCAGAAGCTAAGAGCCGAATATTATTCAGGGCTATATCAACTGGCTGGATTGCAAAGTAGTATTGAAGTGTCTCTTTTACGAGAGGGGAACTTTGATGATGAAGCCATTCACAGAGCTGCTCAATTCTCAAGGAATATAATGTATACACGAAGTGATCTTTATTGATTTAAGAAGGTTTAATAGAGATGGTTTTTACTTAAATTAAGATAAAGCTTGCTATATATGCGTGGCTTCATAATTACACTAAAGATGTTTATTAATCTGTAAAAGTATTATTTTTACCTGAAAAATGTTCGTTTGAGACAAATTTTACGTGTAAGATTTGTGTCGTTAAGTATAACGATAAAGGCTATTGATGATCCGTTGCCATTTTGCCCGGCTCATGGGTGAGCATAAGATGCGAATAGCCGATGTGGTCAGGGAAACGGGCCTTAGTCGCAACACTATCCACTTTGCTTTTACAAAGAGACTGCCCAAAAGGTTGACCTGGATGCCCTGGACAGGCTTTGCTTGCTTTTTGGCTGTGAAATACACGATTTGCTGCAAAAGGTTCCGGCGCCGCAGAATCGACATGAGAAAAGACAATGACACTGATTAACCTAAAAGATCTCGAAGCCCATCTTTGGCATGCTGCCCATATCATCACCGGGCCAATCGATGCATCCGATTACAAAACGTACATTTTTCCAATTTTGTTCTTCAAACGGATTTGCGATGTTTATGACGAAGAATTTGCCGATGCGATGGAGAGTGTTGGGGATTCGGAGCTTGCCAAAGGCAAGATGTTTCACCGTATTCAGATACCTGAAAACTGCCATTTTCGTGACGTTTTTGCCGAGACAAAAGATATCGGTCAGGCGTTAAAAGACTCCTTTCGGGGTATAGAACTGGCAAATCCTAAACTGCACGGCATTTTTGGCGATGCCAGCTGGACCAACAAAGAACGCCTCTCTGACGAATTGCTGGCAACACTGCTCAACCACTTCAACAGGGTAAACCTTGGTATTGCCAGTGTCCGCAATGATGATATGGGCCGCGCATACGAGTACCTGATCAAACGCTTCGCCGACAAAGCTAACAAGAAAGCCGGTGAGTTCTATACCCCCCGTACTATTGTTCGTTTACTGGTCAATATTCTCGATCCCAAAGCCGGTGAAAGCGTTTACGATCCTGCTTGCGGAACCGGCGGGATGCTGCTCGAAACCATCCTTCATGTGAAAGAAAACGGTGGCGATCCGCGCCTGCTAAAAATTAAAGGGCAGGAAAAAAACCTGACTACCGAAGCCATCGCGCGTATGAATCTGTTCCTGCACGGGCAGGAAGATTTTGATATTGTTCGGGGTGATACGCTACGTGAACCTAAGTTTTTGCAAAATGATCGTTTAGAAACCTTCGATTGTGTCATCGCTAACCCACCGTTCAGTTTGAAAGAGTGGGGATACGATCTGTGGTCAAACGATCCCTATGGACGTAAGCAATATGGTCTGGCACCTAAAACGAATGGTGACTTTGCCTGGGTGCAGCATATGTTCGCTTCACTTAACGGCAACGGGCGTATGGCGGTAGTCCTGCCTCATGGCGTGCTGTTCCGTGGCGGTGCGGAGGGGGCCATTCGTACCAAATTACTGCAAGAAAATCGCATTGAGGCCATTATCGGTGTCGCTTCAAACCTCTTCTATGGAACGGGCATCCCGGCATGCATTTTGGTGCTGCGTAAATCACGTCCGGCAGCGCATAGAGATCATGTATTGTTCATCAATGCTGAAGAAATCTACACCAGAGGCCGGGCACAGAATACGCTGTCCAACGAACAGGCTGATGAGATCTACCGGATCTACCAAAGCCAGGAGCAACAAGGGCCGGTGGCACAGGAAATCGAAGGTGTTGCTCGCTGGGTGCCCTTAAACGAGGTTGAAGAAAATGACTTCAATCTTAATATCGCTCGCTATGTGCAAAAGCCACTCGAAGAAGAAACTATTACTGTGGAAGAGGCGCTCAGAGATTTTCAACAAAAACTGGCGGCCCTGGAAAAAGCGGAAGAGGAGCTGGAAGCCCTGCTGATTAAAGAAGGGTTCGAGATATGAGTTCAATGAACAATAAAAAACTGGAAGATTTACTCTGGGGCGCGGCCGAGTTTCTGCGCGGCCAGATTGACGCATCTGACTACAAGCAGTTCGTTTTCCCGCTGCTGTTTTTTAAACGCCTGTCAGACGTTTATCTGGAAGAATATAACGAAGCGCTGGAGCTTCATGAAGGCGATGCCGAATACGCTGCCATGCCGATGTTTCACCGTTTCAATATTCCCACTGAAGCAAGTTGGAAAAAAGTACGTAACACCAGTAAGAATATTGGTGAAGCTATTCAGAATGCGCTCCGCCTGATTGAAACCAATAACCCGCGTTTACACGGCGTCTTCGGTGACGCGCAATGGACTAACAAAGAGCGCTTGCCGGATAATTTGCTGGCTGACCTGATTGAGCACTTTAGTAAAATACCGCTCGGTATTAAATCTGTCGCCCAGGACGATCTTGGCGAAGCCTATGAATATCTGATTAAGAAGTTTGCTGATGATTCCGGGCATACTGCCGCAGAGTTCTATACCAACCGAACCGTCGTGCATTTAATGACGCGCATTATGGGCTTAAAGCCCGGTGAAACTGCTTACGATCCGACGTGCGGCACTGGTGGTATGTTGCTGAATGCGGTGATGGATTTGCGCACTCACGGAGAAGAGTGGCGCTCTGTGCACCTTTATGGGCAAGAGGTGAATTTGCTTACCTCAGCCATCGCCCGTATGAATATGTTCCTGCACGATATTGAGGAGTTTGACGTGCTGCGTGGCGATACGCTGGCTGAACCCAAATTTATTGAGAACGACCGACTCAAGCAGTTTGACGTAATTTTTGCCAACCCGCCATACTCCATCAAGAAATGGAATCGTGACAAATTTGCCGCCGACCCTTATGGCCGTAATATCTATGGCATACCGCCGCAAGGCTGTGCTGACTATGCGTTTTACACCCATATCATTAAAAGCCTGAAGCCTGATACTGGTCGCGCTGCCATGCTCTGGCCGCACGGTGTACTGTTCCGTGATTCCGAACAAGCCATCCGTAAACAAGTGATTGAATCGGATATCATTGAGGCGGTAATTGGTTTGGGGCCAAACCTGTTCTATAACTCGCCGATGGAGTCCTGCGTGGTAGTGCTTAATTGCAACAAGCCAGCCGGGCGAAAAAATAAGGTGCTGTTTATCAACGGTGTCGAGCATGTCACCCGTGAACGCGCCCATAGCCGATTATCGGATGATGATTTGGCGGTGTTGTGTGACGCTTACTTCACACCTGAAAAGCAAAACAATATCACCGCGTTGGTGGATATCGATGTCATTAAAGAGAATCTCTATAACCTGTCTATTCCACTGTATGTACAGGCACAAAGCAACGGCGAAGCACATAATATTGAACATGCAATTGAGGCGTGGAAAGTCAGCCGTCTGCAGTTAATAAAACAGACTAATAAATTATTCCAAAGCCTCGCGCAGTTAGGCTATGAGGTGAAAAAAAATGACTGATAAACAGACCGTAAAATTTGGTGATATTTGCCGTGAAGTAAAACTTACCACCAAAGATCCGCTTGCCGATGGCTATGAGCGTTATATCGGGCTGGAACACTTGGATTCTGGCTCTCTCAAGATAAAGCGTTGGGGAATGATTGCTGAAGATAATCCAAGTTTTACAAGGGTTTTCAAAAAAGGTCATATTTTATTCGGTAAGCGACGTCCTTATTTAAAGAAGGCTGCTATTGCTGAATTTGATGGGGTTTGTTCTAGTGATATTATTGTTATAGAATCTAAAGCTAATACTACAGTTTCATCTGAATTATTACCTTATATAATTCAGTCTGAACCTATGTGGAATTGGGCTGTACTTCATTCAGCTGGATCTTTATCGCCCAGAACAAATTTTTCTTCAATTGAAAAGCTAAGAATTTATTTACCTTCAAATCCTCAGGATGGTTGCCTACCTGTTTTGCGTGCAGCTGAAAGAGCAATTTATAGATCTGAAGATTTACTAACGCAGTTAAAGCAATCAAAAACTAAAATAGCATATTCTCTTATGTTGGCTGGAAATAATTATCAACAGCTATTTGGTAGAGAAAATACTAGTATTCCTAGTGGGTGGGAGCTCATTACTATTGGTGATGTGCTTACTGATACACAATATGGCTTATCGGATTCGCTGGAATCTTGTGGTTGTTATCCTGTGCTTAGGATGATGAATATTACCAATGGTTATGTTGATCCGAATGATCTGAAATATTTAGACTGGCAACCAGACGATGCGAAAAAATATATCTTGAAAAAAGGTGATATTGTATTTAATAGAACAAATAGCATGGAGTGGGTTGGAAGAACTGGGGTTTTTGAGTTGGATGGTGATTATTTATTTGCATCATATTTAATTCGTTTAATTGCAGATGAGACGAGGCTAACCTCCTATTACTTAACACAATACTTGAATCTTCCAATTGTTCAATATAGATTGAAAGCTTTTGCAACACCAGGGGTTAGTCAAGCCAATATTAACCCTGGTAGTTTAAAAAGCTTACCAATTTTAGTCCCACCTTTGGGCCGCATTCAGGAAATAGATAAAGTATTACGAGAATTTGATAAAAATCACAATATTGCCAAAGAGTATCATCAAAGGATGAACGAACTTGTCGATACTATTAAGTCAACATATTTCGAATAGGTAACTTAATGTTTAACGAACAAACCGTCACAGAAAATGGAATGATCAACCGCTTAACAGGGTTAAGCGGCGTAAAGTGGACTTACTGCCACGGTGAGAGCCTGCCTAAGCAAGCGCGGGATATCTTTGTTGATGAGTGGCTAAAAGACGCGCTTTGTTCGTTAAATCCTGATATTGCCCGGCAGCCCGACTACGCTGATGAGGTCATTTATAAGCTACGTGGAGTGGTGCTGGAAGCGCGTCATACTGGCCTGGTCAAGGCCAATGAAAACTTCCAGGAATGGCTGATGGCCGCTAAAACCTTGCCTTTTGGTGAGAACGGCGATCATATCACCATCAATCTGATTGATTTTGACAACATAGAGAACAACCATTTTGTGGTAGCGCAACAGGTGCACTATATCGCGGCTACCGAGGTGTTTTTTGATATTGTCCTTTATGTGAACGGCATACCGCTGGTCGTGGGTGAAGTCAAAACCGCGACGCGCCCCAGCGTGACCTGGCAAGATGGCGCCGCCGATTTTATGGGCGGTAAAAAACACTACTGGAAAAACGTTGAAGCTTTCTTCGTTCCCAACCTGCTGTGTTTTGCCAGCGAAGGTAAAACCTTTGCCTATGGTGCCATTAATGCCCGGGTAAAAGACTGGGGCCCCTGGCACAATACAGAGCTCCGGGATGAAATCCTGCCGGGAATGGCATCGGTGCTCAATAGCTGCGAGGGCTTGCTAAACCCGCTGACGTTATTACAGCTGCTGGAATCTTTCGCACTATTTTCTACCGTGAAAACGGGCAGAGATACCGCGCCTAAACGCATTAAAATCCTTCCACGCTACCCGCAATTTGAAGCAGCGAAACAAATTGTTGAGCGGGTTCGCAAAGGCTACCCGAAAAAAGGCCTTATCTGGCACTTTCAGGGATCGGGTAAGTCATTGCTGATGCTCTATGCCGCAAAAATGCTGCGTGCCGACAATGCGCTGAAAAATCCAACGGTATTGGTCGTAGTAGACCGGCGAGATCTGGACAGTCAGATCAGCGAAACTTTTGGCGGGGCTGACGTTAAGAACCTGATCAAAGTACAAAGCTGTAAAAAGCTGGGCGAATACATTGAACAAGATAGTCGCGGTATTTTAATCACTACAATCTTTAAATTTAAAGATATTGAGATTGATGACAGTAACCCTGATGGTCTGAACAGCCGCGACAACATCATTGTTCTGGTGGATGAGGCCCACCGCACTCAGGAAGGCGGATTAGGCGAGAAAATGCGCTGGGCGCTACCCAACGCTCATTTCTATGGCTTAACCGGCACACCCATTTCTGGCATTGACCGTAACACCTTTAAGCTGTTTGGCGCCGATGAGGATCCTGGGCGCTATATGAATCGCTACAGCTATAAGCAGTCGATACGTGATGGTGCCACCAACCCAGTGAAGTTTGAACCGCGCCTTGCTGAACTTAGGGTAGATCGTGATGCGATCAACGAAGAGTTCGAGCAGCTTGCCAAAGAAAACAACCTTGATGATGAAGAAAAAGCGGCATTGTCTAAACGTGCGGGTAAGCTGGCTATCATGCTTAAATCCCCCAGGCGTATGGCGGCAGTCAGTAGCGACATTGCCAAACACTTTACCAGCCATGTAAAACCGAAAAAGATGAAAGGCATGGTCGTGGTATATGACCGCGAGGCTTGCGTGCAGATGTACTACTTGCTCGGTGAAAAGCTTGGCTTTGATGCGATTGAAGTGGTTATGAACGTTGACCAGGCACCTGTAAAAGCCGAAGAGGGGGGTAAAAAGGACAAGGTCAACAGAGACTGGCGTAAGTGGCATGATGAGCTGGAGCTCCCCATCAGACAAGTGGATTTTGAGCGCTGGCAGCATATCGATGCAGAAGATCAGGTGCAGAAGGATCTGATTGAATGCTTCAAAGATCCAAAACATCCGTTAGAGATCATTATTGTTACTGCCAAACTGCTAACAGGTTTCGATGCACCTATCTGTTATTGCATGTATCTGGATAAACCTTTACGCGATCACACCCTTTTACAGGCAATGTGCCGTACCAATCGACTGTATGAAACCGATGATGCCCGCAAAGACATGGGGCTGATTATCGACTACCTCGGCGTATTTGAAAATCTGCGTACCGCTTTGGCCTACAATCCGGAAGAAATTGATGGTGTTGTCGAGGGGATCGAAGCTTTTAAAGCGTTATTACCGGTGCAACTGAATAAATGCTTGTCCTTCTTCCCGGATGTGGATCGTACCTTAGACGGTTTTGAAGGCATCATGGCTGCGCAAGAGTGCCTGCCGACTAACGAAAAACGTGATGAATTTGCAGCTTCCTTTAGTGTGTTGTCCAGGCTATGGTCGGCTATTAATCCCGATCCTTTCCTGAGCCCGTATCGTCAAGACTATAAGTGGCTGGCGCAAATTTATGAATCGGTGCGCCCGATAGGGCAGACAGGGGCGCTGGTTTGGGCTGCACTTGGCCCCGAAACTATCAAGATGATCCATGAGCACACCGACATCAATCGTATTCGTGATGATATCGACGAGTTAATCATGGATGAACACGCCATTTTTACCCTGACAGACAAAGAACAGGAACAACGCGCCAAACGCCTGGAAATCGATCTTATGGGCCGGTTGCGTGGCAGTAACGATTCTAAATTTGTTGAGCTCGGCGAACGACTTGAAAAACTGCGCCAGGACTACGAGGCCGGGGTTATCAAAGCCATTGACTGGTTGAAAGGCTTGCTGGATGCGGCGAAAGACACAGTGCAAACCGAGCGCGAAACCGGTGAACATCCAGTAACGGAAGCGGATAACAAACAGGCTTTAACCAGGTTATTCCAGGAGACTCGCCCGGAAACGACACCTAAGTTAATCGGCGATTTGGTTGAGCAAATTGATAAAATTGTCAAAGCCACACGCTTTGACGGCTGGCAAAATTCAAACAGCGGGCCGCGTGAAATACAAAAGGCACTCCTGCTGACGCTAGCCCAGTTCGGGTTGGGTAGAGATAAGGAACTTTTCCAGAAGGCTTATGGGTATATAGAGGAATATTATTGAGTTCTGCTCAATGCTGTTATCAGGAGCAGGTCAGGTGACCCGACCTGCTCCCATGAATCAAAACACTTCGCGTTTCTGGCCTCGCACCTGTTTCCCCGCAATCACCCCAATAAACTCTTCCACCTGGCGCTGCTTACGTACCGACAGCGTGCAGACCTTCCTCAGTGAGGTCATCAACGCGGATTCCTGCGGTTCGGGATCGCGGGCGGTGATCACCAGGCAGCCGTTCATGACGCGAATATCGACTCTGGTGCCGGTGGCAAAACCTGCGGCTTCCAGCCATTTCCCTTTGATGTTCAGCGCCGGGATGCGCTGGTAATCTGGATAGGTGCTCGCATAAGCCACGGTTAAATGGCGCCGCGTGGGCGCGGTGACTTCTGATTTAACAACGTCTGTATTACAATCCTGCTCAGCCATAATAACTACTCCGTATAGTTGTTGCGGTTAGCGGTATGACGGTGTTCCTAGCACCTTCATGCCGCGATTAATAACCCTGTTATTATAACCAGCAGTAAAAACTAATCACTCTGGAAAAACAGACAAAGTTAAAAAATGCAACGCGGCGCAGAAAATTATGAAAAGGATGTAATTTAACGTCGATTGGGTATATTTATCATTATTCTCTGTTCGACGTTTTATTATTACCGTTTCAGCAATAAAGCATTTAGCCATTTTTCATCCTGACGATTGGGACGTTTATCTCCCGTCATCCAGCTATTCAGCAGAGTGATATTTCTCAGGGAAGCGGTCAGCTTGTTTAAGCTATTCTCATCCATATCCGTAAACACCCGTCCATCCTTTGCTCTTTCTTCGCAGCCATATTTAAACGACACATACCAGACCCCATCCGGTTTCAACGCCCTGGCTAACCGCGACATCACCTCAGGCAACTCTGCCAGCGGCACATGCAGCAGCGATGCGCAGCACCAGATACCGTTATAGCGTTCTACTGTGCTGACCTCCTCAAAGCGCTTCTGCTCCACGGGCAGACCGCTGTGCTGGCGTGCCAGTGCCACCAGTTCGGCAGAGGCATCGAATGCTTCCACGTCATAGCCCATCTCATGAAACGCCCTGGCATCACGCCCGGAGCCGCACCCGGCATCCAGGATGCGTGCGCCGGGTTTCAGGTGTGCGACAAACGGCTGATACAGCGCCGACATATCCACAGCAATCGTCTCAGTGAAAAAGCGTTCTGCATGCTGCTGGTAGTAGTCGTTGTTCATCAGAAAATAGCGTCTCCCTGCGCGATGGGTTGCCAGGTGCGCAGTCCGGCATTACGCGCATTCTGCCACTGGGTTTGCAGAAAATCATGGCGTTGGTGAAATGTTTTACCTGTCTGCTCCGTCAGGGCTTCATGCAGCGGCAGGTGGCTGTTAATCACGTATTCGTTACGATCCTCCAGCCGTTCCAGCAGTTCCAAAGATGGAATAAGTGCAGACTTGCCTCCCTGGCCGCGATTGCAGTTCCTGCACGCCAGCACCAGGTTCCAAACGCCGTTCAGGTTGGCGTGGGTGGCGTTGAGCATCCAGGGGATGAAGTGGTCCACGTCGGCCAGGTTCTCGTGGCCGGATTGCAGGCTGATATCGCGATAGCAGTAGAAACAGCGGCCCTTCTGGTAGCCGTTCAGGCTGTCGCGGCAACGGGTGATATTGACGCGACGCTTGTTCTGGCGGCTGAACAGCAGCTGATCTTCCGGGTCATACTCCACCGCGATCAGGTGGCTGGAAACACCGAGCGCCCAGGCCTGTTCGACCAGCCGCCAGCGGGCGTCGGTTTCCTTCACCAGGTTGTGAAACTGCGTGGTCTGCGTCAGCTGGTAGAAGTTATCGGTCAGGCGGATGCCTTTGCTGGATTTACGTTCGTCGATAAAAAAGCGTTTATCGATCTCTGCGCGGTTAACGTTATGGAAAGCATCAATCACGTTGGCAAAGCCATGGCGCACGGTCTGTTCAATCAGCTGCGCTTCATCGATCTCATCGTTATTGAACTGTACGCAGCTCGCCAGAAACTGGCTGCCGCGAGAGGTGATTTGTTTCGGCGCATGGTGCAGGTGCGTGCAGAGATGGCGAGCAAAGGGTGCAGCCAGGGTTTCCAGCGTGATCAGGTCGTCCTGATGCTGCTGCAAATCGTACAGCGCATGGGCGAGGGCGAATTTGTACGAGGCAACATTCCTGCCAAAAAGGATCACCCCGCGCCAGTAGTTCTCCAGCGTCGGATCGGCCTGATAGAAGCGCATAGAAAATGTGTTCCGCTAAGGTGTGCGTTCGGCGTGTAAGCCGGACAAGTAACGTGATCACATAACAAACGGGGGCGGTTGTAAACCAAAAATGCGGGATGCCTCGCAAAACCAGGGTGTCAATGACGGGAGCAGGGGAGAGAATATCATGGAAAAATATAGCGGTTATTATAATAACTTCATGTTAAACGTATTGCTGGAACGCTTAATAATATCGTGGTTTTGAATTTAGTAATATCATTAAATTTTATTTTCTGTCGTATTGATGGGGCGAATGTTGATGATGAGATGATATTATCTGCCTTGTTATTTATGTAAGTCCAGATAACGGACATGTCAGGGATGCTTTCCTGAATCCGGGTAATGTTACGTGGGCGGGCAGATGAGAAATACAGTGTTGTTGGCTGGAATGCTATTGTCATGCAGTGCCTTCGCAGCAATAAATGGAGTGACGCCAAACATTGTGATGAAACATATCCAACATAATGGTGCGAAAAAATACATCCATGATTTAGCGAAAGAAAATGCAATGGCAACATCAACCAGTCAGTGGGAGGCAATCGTAAAAGGTCTTTCCACTGGGGAGGCTGAATGGCTACAGATTGTTCCGCTGATTGCCCGCTACACCGATGCAGGATTCGCTGAAGATCTCGCTACGGCGCTGGCACAGGCCCTTCCTAAAAATGTGGCGGGCGTGATGAATGTTCTTGATGAGCAACTACCCCCTGTCAGTATCGGTAATGTGTGTTCGATGCCGCTTTATAACGAAACGGTTCCAGAACAAAACGAATATGTCGTGAAAGCTATCCAGGCTCTTTACAAGAATGATACTCCGCAGGCTAAAGAATGCCTGCGGCAACTTATCAAAACGGTCGGTAAGGCTGGCCCATTTCGCAGGGTGGATTAGATGGCAATTCCCGTTTATATGTACATACACGACGATGCAGGCAACTTGATTAAAGGCAGTGTTGATATTCACGGCAGGGAAAACAGTGTTGAAGTTCTGGGGCTCCATCATGAAGTCTATCTTCCCACTGATGATCTTACGGGTGAAATAGTCAACACCAGAAAACATTTGGCCTATCTTGTCGAGAAGGAGATTGATTCATCTTCTTCCTATCTTTATAAAGCCGTCACTAGCGGGCGCAGGCTAAAGCAAGTGGAGCTTAAATTTTTTAAGATTAATGATGCCGGTTATGAGGTTGAGTACTTCAACACTCTGCTGGAAAATGTGCGTGTGAAGTGTATTTTACCACTCATGCATGATATTAAAGACACTGCTAAGGAGAATTTCAATCACATGGAAATTGTGGAGTTTATATATGAAAAAATCAGCTGGAAATATGTTGATGGTAATATCATCCATTCTGATAGCTGGAATCAAAGAAAGACAGCGTGACGGTACAGCTAATGATAACTTACCCGGGATACTCCCGTGAAAGCCTTGCTATATCTCCTCTTTCTCCCGGCCTTCACCTGGGCCGCAATCACCCCCGCAGAGATACAGCACGGTATTCAAAAAGATGGCAACCACGCGTTCGCCCGGAATACTCCCGACGGCGACTGGCGTGAAATACTCAACAATATCTCTGCGGGTAAAGGTGAATGGATCGCGCTGGCACCCGAACTCGCTCCGGTAATGGACAGGCAACACGCGATTCAACTGGCGAAAGCGCTTTACAACGCACTGTTACCGAATGCGAAAGAAACGCTGGCTGTACTGGCTATTCTGGATCAACACCAGCACGCCTATCCTTTTCAGCAGGGCACGGGGACTAGCTGCCTTCCACCGCTGAATAAGGCCGGTGATGCCGTCGAGAATCAATCTGTCTATGAGCAGACCCGGCTGGCGCTGCTGGATGCCGGGCCGCAGGGTGCGGACTGTTTTTGGACGATGGAGGCGCTGGCTGAGGAAGTGAAATCTGCCAGCACAATCCGCGATGCGTTACGCTAACGGGACACGAGTAACCGGCTCTCACCGCCGTCCTGGCGGTTCGTCCTGGTTCACTGTACTTCCTCAGCGCTGCTGAATGCCGCCTCAACGTCAAAATCCGAACCCATCCCAAAACCCAGAATTCTGATTCCAGTCAATCCGCTGAGATCGTCACGTTCTGGTGCTTTTAAACCTCACAGCGAGCGCTATCTTGCGGGGAGGGGGCCAGTTTGAGGTAAGCCGGACGTCACGCGACAGGACGTCGCGTGCCGAGGCCCGCAGGGATGCGTCTTTTGCCGATCCGGCGTGCTCAAACTGGCCTCAGACCGGTCGCTGAACAGGCAGCCAGTAAAAGCATTTCCGGGGCCCTTACGCCCCGTACCCCATCACCTGCAACAGATGCTGTGCCTGCTGCACCGCTTCCTGACGGTGCGCCACGCCCAGCTTCTGATACAGATTACGGATATGGGTTTTAATGGTGGTGGAGGCCACGTCCAGCTCCCCGGCGATCTGGTCGTTGCTGTAGCCGGAGTAAATCAGCCCCAGCACCTGCCATTCACGCTGGGTCAGCGGGCTGGTGCGGATCAGCTCCGGCACCTGCGGATGGGTCAGCAGCTTATTGACAAAACCTTCGTCGAAATGCGCAAACTTATGGCGGTGATGCTGGTTAATCTCGCGCAAAATCTGCTGCGCCCGGCGCTGCTCCAGGTCGGGCAGCAGGTTAAGCTGGATCAGCTGACGCAGCTGCTGCGCCATCATCTCCCCTTCTATCACAAAGTGACTGATAAACCCGGTGCGGTTCGCCAGCCCCAGCGCTTCAATCAGCGCCCGCTGCGCTTCCGCTTTGCGGCCGGTGTGCCAGTACAGCAGATTACTCAGCAGCAGGTTGCGGTTCAGGTCGCTGGTCAGGCGCAGCTGGCGCGCGTTCTGATTCAGCTCATCCAGCACCACTTCGGCTTCATCAAACTTCTCCAGCAGGATCTGCACGCGGGCAATATTGCGCCACTGGCCCTGCTGGAAGTGGTTGTCGGCCATATCCGGCTTACGCGCCTGCTGTAACCACTGGCGCGCCGCCGCTTTATCGCCGGTCATCTGCCAGTAGGTGACGCGCGGCTTATCGGTGTTGGTCAGCCAGTCGATATGATACTGCCCGGTTTTCAGCAGCGCCTCGCAGCGCTGTAAATGGTGGTGAGCATTGTCCAGCTGGCCGCGTGCCAGCGAACACTTGGCCAGCATTGCCAGGCACTGCAGTTGCTGCTGCGGCTGGAAGTTGGTGAGGATCTCCAGCCCCTGGCGTGCGGCGTCTTCGGCATCGTCCAGCCGTGACCATGACCACAGCAGCTGCGAGCGCAGGCGCAGCAAAAACTCGTGCATCGGCAGCTGTTCCAGATGCTGCTCACGCACCAGCTCAAACGCGCGCTCCTGCATCTCAAACGCGGCCTGCAAAAAGCCCTGGGCAATCAGGATCTCGCTCTGCTGCAGCAGCGCCCACAGCGCGTAGTGATAGGCTTCGTGGCGGCGGGCAATCTGCTCCGTCTGCTGCATCAGCGGCAGGGCGCGGGCCAGGTCACCCTTGCAGTGCTGGATCTCTCCGGTAACGGAGGTGGCCACAATGCGGCTGTAAAAACTCTCGTAGGGCAGAAAACGCAGCGCCTCGGCGGCCAGCTGTTCGGCCTCGTCCTGGCGACCGTCGTTAATGGCGACCTGCGCGCGCAGCGCGTTAAACTCGGCGTTCAGATCCTGATCCATCACGATATCCCGCTTCTGCATCTCGCTTTCCGCCTGCGCCAGCAGCGTATCCACCTCGGCGTAGCGGTGCTGGCTCTGGGCCAGCCACGCCTGCAGCAGCACCAGCCTGGGGCTCTGGATCAGGCGGTCGTAGGGCAGGGCGGCCAGGCACTCTTCCAGCAGGGCCAGCTCGCTCTGGTTGAACAGCGACCAGGCGTGCTGCAGCATAATATCGCGCAGCATATCAATATCATCCGCCCCCAGGGCGTGGTGGATCGCCTCCGCCGGGAACCCCTGCGCCAGCCAGCCTTCGGCGGCGGCGCGGTGGATGGCGGGCAGCTCCGCCGCCAGTTCCCACTGACAGCGCTGGCGCAGGAAGCTGGCAAACAGCGGATGGAAGTTAAACCACTCTCCGGTGTCATCCATGCGGTGGATAAACAGGCCCTGGCGCTCCAGCTCCTCCAGCCGCTGCTGGCCGTTGCCGTCGCCGGTCAGGCGCACAATCAGCGCATCATTCATCGAGCGCAGCAGCGAGCAGCGCAGCAGAAAATCCCGCGTCGGGGCATCCACGCGATCCAGAACCTCATCCACCAGATAGTCGGACAGATGGCTGGCGTTCAGACCCGCCAGCTTACGTGCAGACTGCTGGGTGGACTGGCGCGACGGCGTGCTGGACTGGCGGGCGGACAGGGCGATCAGCTGCAGGGCGGTGGCCCAGCCGGCCACGTCGTCGCACAGGCGGCTGCTGTCGGCCTGGTCAATCGGATCCTTCAGACGGTTGTCGAAAAACTGCTGTGTCTCCGGGTGGGTAAACGCCAGATGCGCGGCGTTCAGCTCCAGCAACTGCTCGCGCACGCGCAGGTTGGCGATGCCGAGCGGCGGCAGGGTGCGGGACAGCACCACCAGCGAGAGGTTCTCCGGCTGATGCCGCAGGAAGAAGCGCATCCCATCGTGGATCGCTTCGTTAGAAATCAGATGATAATCATCAATCACCAGCAGCAGCGGACGGTGCCAGTCGGACAGCTCGACAAACAGCTGTGCAAACAGCGCGGGCAGGCTGGCGTACTGATGCTTCTGGCTGAGGGCCTCGCTTTTGCCGCAGTGGCCGCCGCAGGCCTGCTGGATAGCAGCGATCAGATAGCTGGCAAAACGCTCCGGCAGGTTGTCGCTTTCATCAAGAGAATACCAGCCCAGATCGCTCTTACCCGCCGCCCAGTGGGCCACCAGCGTCGTCTTACCGTAGCCCGCCGGGCTGGCAACCAGCGTCAGACGATAGTGAGGGGCCGCCGAAAGCTTTGTCAGCAGTCGGTCGCGAACCACGGTATTTTGCTGCCGCACCGGGCGGCTCAGTTTTGATGGGATCAGCATTTTTATCGATTCTTTTGACGGTAGTCAGGGGGACGTAATCTTTATTTCGCAGCGCGTAATTAATCACTTTTTCTAAAGTCCTCCTTTGAAACATCGAATGCAACAATGTTACGTATTTACATGCCGTTAACTTGCTCTGCATCACATTTCTAAAGACAAATTTTTGACCCCCTCCCCCTGACCGCACGTCTCCTCCGGCTACGCCCCGTTTCTCCTCCCTGCCTAATCGCTGGCGGGAGGATGCCGCCCCGCGCTGAAGGTTGCAGCATAGCGCTTAATAACACTCCACTTTTCCTACAGATTCCCGAATAAAGAGGCATGTGATGCAGGTGACTTTAGATAAAACGCAGTTTATCGCCGCGCTAAAACGCCAGTGGCAGGGGTTCGGCTTACAGCAGGCACAGGACATGACGCCGCACCAGTGGTGGCAGGCAACCAGCGCGGCGCTGTCAGAGCAGCTGAACGCGCAGCCCGCACCCGCAGCGACGCCGCACCCGCAGCGTCATGTGAACTATATTTCGATGGAGTTTCTGATTGGCCGCCTGACCGCCAATAATCTGATCAACCTCGGCTGGTATGACACGGTCAGCCAGGCGCTGCAGGAGCAGGGCGTTGAGCTGGCCGACGTGCTGGAACAGGAGACCGACCCGGCGCTGGGCAACGGCGGCCTGGGCCGTCTGGCGGCCTGTTTCCTCGATTCGATGGCCACCGTCGGGCAGCCCGCCACCGGTTACGGTTTAAACTACCAGTACGGCCTGTTCCGCCAGTCCTTTGAGGCCGGGCAGCAGCAGGAGGCCCCGGACAACTGGCAGCGCGAAAGCTATCCGTGGTTCAGTCACAACAGTGCGCTGTCGGTGGACGTCGCCTTTGGCGGTAAGCTGGTGAAGGATGCGCAGGGCGCAGAGCAGTGGCAGCCGGCGTTCACGCTGCGCGGCGAAGCCTGGGACCTGCCGGTCGTCGGCTACCAGAATGGCGTCACCCAGCCGCTGCGCCTGTGGCAGGCCACCGACGTGCATCCGTTCGACCTGGCGCTGTTTAACGACGGCGCGTTCCTCAGGGCAGAGCAGAAAGGCATCGACGCCGCGAAGCTGACCAAAGTGCTCTACCCGAACGACAACCACGATGCCGGCAAGCGCCTGCGCCTGATGCAGCAGTATTTCCAGTGCGCGTGTTCGGTGGCGGACATTCTGCGCCGCCATCACTTCCTCGGCCGCAAAATTCAGGATCTGCCCGACTATGAGGTGATCCAGCTGAACGACACCCATCCGACCATCGCCATCCCGGAGCTGCTGCGCATCCTGCTTGACGAGCATCAGCTGGAATGGGATGCGGCCTGGGGTATCGTGCAGAGAACCTTTGCCTACACCAACCACACGCTGATGCCGGAAGCGCTGGAGTGCTGGGATGAGAAGCTGGTACGCAGCCTGCTGCCGCGCCACTTCTCGCTGATCAAAGCCATTAACGCCCGTTTCCGTAAGGTCGTCGAAAAACAGTGGCCGGGCGACAAAGCGGTGTGGGAAAAGCTCTCGGTGCATCAGAACCGCCAGGTGCGCATGGCCAATCTGTGCGTGGTCAGCGGCTTTGCGGTGAACGGCGTCGCGGCGCTGCACTCCGGGCTGGTGGTGAAGGATCTGTTCCCGGAATATCACCAGCTGTGGCCGACGAAATTCCACAACGTCACCAACGGTATCACCCCGCGCCGCTGGTTAAAGCAGTGCAACCCGGCGCTCTCAGCGCTGATCGATGACACGCTGAAAACCGAATGGGTGACGGATCTCGATGCGCTGCAGGGGCTGGAAGCATCGCTGGATGATACGGCGTTCTGCCAGCGCTATCAGCAGATTAAGCGTGACAATAAAATCCGGCTGGCGGCGTACGTGAAGCAGGTCACCGGGCTGACGCTGAACCCGGAGGCGATCTTCGACGTGCAGATCAAACGCCTGCACGAATACAAACGTCAGCATCTCAACCTGCTGCATATTCTGTCGCTCTACCGCCAGCTGCGTGATAACCCGGAAATGGACATCGTGCCGCGCGTGTTCCTGTTCGGTGCCAAAGCGGCACCGGGCTATTACCTGGCGAAAAACATCATTTATGCCATCAACCAGGTAGCGGAAAAGGTCAATAACGACCCGCTGGTGCGTGACCGCCTGAAAGTGGTGTTTACCCCGGATTACCGCGTGTCGGTGGCCGAGCTGATGATCCCGGCGGCGGACGTCTCCGAGCAGATCTCCACGGCCGGCAAAGAAGCCTCCGGCACCGGCAACATGAAGCTGGCGCTCAACGGCGCGATGACCGTCGGCACGCTCGACGGGGCCAACGTCGAAATCGCTGAACAGGTAGGCGAAGACAATATCTTTATCTTCGGCAACACCGTCGATCAGGTCAAAGCGCTGCAGGCGAAAGGCTACGATCCGCGGGCCCTGCGCAAAAAAGATAAGCATCTGGACAGCATTCTGACAGAGCTGGAAAACGGCTTCTTCAGCAACGGGGATAAAACGGCCTTCAGCCTGATGCTCGACAGCCTGCTCGGCGGCGGCGATCCGTATCTGGTGCTGGCAGACTTTGCGGATTACTGCGCCGCACAGCGCAAGGTCGATCTGCTGTTCCGCGATCGCGAGGCGTGGACGCGTAAAACCATCCTCAACACCGCCCGCGTCGGCATGTTCAGCTCTGATCGCGCCATTCGCGACTATCAGCAGCGTATCTGGCAGGCGAAACGCTAAGGAGTCCGCATGGAGAACAACACACTGGAGCAGGCGGCCAGGGAGGCGGGGATCGCCGCCGGTTTTATCAATGCGCACGGCCAGCAGCAGGCAATTGCGGCGGAAACCAGGCGGGAGCTGTTAATGGCGATGGGCTGGACGGTGGCAGGACACAGGCCCGCCACCCCGGTGCCGGGGGTGAAAGTGTTTGTTGCCGGGCAGCGCCTGGCGCTGCCGGTGGAGGGGGACGGAGAATACCTGTGGACGCTGCAGCTGGAGAGTGGTGCCACGCAGCGCGGGCGCATCAGCGGTAAAATGACGCTGGCGCTGGCGGGGAAGATCCCGCCCGGCTACCACCAGCTGACGCTGACGCAGGAGAGTGAAGAGTGGCAGTGCCGGGTGATTGTCGCCCCGAAACGCTGCTATGAACCGGATGCCCTGCTGGCCGGGAAAAAGCTGTGGGGAGCCTGCGTGCAGCTGTATACGCTGCGGTCGGACAGTAACTGGGGCATCGGGGATTTTGGCGATCTGAATCTGCTGCTGAAGAACATTGCCGAACGCGGCGGGGCCTTCGTCGGGCTGAACCCGATCCATGCGCTCTATCCGGCCAACCCGGCGGCGGCCAGTCCTTACAGCCCGTCATCGCGCCGCTGGCTGAACGTCGTGTATATCGACGTTGGCGCGGTGGACGATTTCCGGCAGAGCGACGCGGCGCAGCGCTGGTGGCAGCAGCCTGATACCCAGCAGCGATTAAAAGCCGCCCGTGCCAGCGACGAGGTGGATTATGCCAGCGTGGTGCCGCTCAAGCTGGAAGGGCTGCGGCTGGCCTATGCGCATTTTCTCGGGCGTAAGCCGCAGGATGCGCAGGTCAGAGCGCTGGCCAGCTTTACCCGCGAAGGCGGGGAGAGCCTCTGGCTGCAGGCCGCGTTTGACGCGCTGTACGCCCACCTGGCGCAGGAGAGCGGTAAAGGGGTGGGCTGGAACCAGTGGCCCGAACAGTATCACGACGCCCGCGGCCCGGCGGTACGGGCGTTCTGCGAGCAGCACGCGCAGGAGGTGGCGTTTTATCTCTGGCTGCAGTGGCTGGCGGAAACCCAGTTCGCCAGGTGCTATCACACCAGCCAGCAGCAGGCGATGCCGATGGGGCTGTACCGCGATCTGGCGGTCGGTGTGGTCGGCGGCGGCGCGGAAACCTGGAGCGATGGCGACCTGTACTGCCTGAAAGCCTCGGTGGGCGCGCCGCCGGATATTCTCGGCCCGCAGGGCCAGAACTGGGATCTGCGGCCGATGGATCCGCATGTGATGGTGAAGCGCGGCTATCAGCCGTTTATCGATCTGCTGCGGGCCAATATGACCAGCTGCGGGGCGCTGCGTATCGACCATGTGATGGCGCTGCTGCGCCTGTGGTGGATCCCGGCGGGAGAGACGGCGGATAAAGGGGCCTACGTGCACTATCCGGTGGACGATCTGCTGGCGATCCTCGCGCTGGAGAGCCAGCGCCATCGCTGTATGGTGATCGGTGAAGATCTGGGGACGGTGCCGGTGGAGATCGTCAGCAAGCTGCGCGAAGGCGGGGTTTACTCTTACAAGGTGCTCTATTTTGAGCGCGATGAGGAGAATAACTTCCGTGCGCCGCAGTCCTATCCGGTGCAGGCGATGGCGACCATCACCACGCACGATCTGCCCACGCTGCGCGGCTACTGGCAGGCGGACGATCTGGCGCTGGGGAAAACGCTTGGCCTGTATCGTGATGACAGCGTGTTGCAGGAGCTGTACCTTGACCGCGCTCGCGCGCGTCAGGGGCTGCTGGACGGGCTGCATCACTACGGCTGTATTCCACAGAAAACCGGCCGCCATGCTGAACTGATGGCGATGACGCCGGTGATTAACCGCGGCCTGCAACGCTATGTGGCCGACAGCGCCTGCGCGCTGCTGGGCCTTCAGCCGGAGGACTGGCTGGATATGGCCACGCCGGTGAATGTGCCGGGCACCAGCGATGAGTATCCCAACTGGCGGCGTAAGCTCTCGCACACGCTGGAGGAGATGTTCGCTGACGATCGGGTCAATAAGCTGATCAAGGATCTGGATAAACGGCGGCGCAGGGTGTCGGTGAGCTGAGGTCAAAGCAGTGAAAAAAGGGTTTCTGCCGGTGGGGGAAACCCTTTTTTGTTGGGTAAAATCATCAGAATCAGGGGGCGGCCACTGAGGTATCCCTGTAAAACTATACCGGCATTATCCGTGTCCGGTCTTCTGTTCCGATCGACCAGTGACGCAGGTCTGCACGATGGTCCAGGTCAACGTCAAGGACGTTTCGCTTTCCCGCTGCGCGGGCTGAGCGACCCAGGGCGGCCAGTCGCCGCCGCCCTGGGGACCCGGGCTTGCGGCAGGCGCATCGCCCGCTTTCAGCGGGTGCCTTCGCAAGCGTCGTTCACCGACGCACCGGTCGTGACGGCACATCCCTGTGCCGGCTCTCCCTCTCACCGCCGTCCTGGCGGTTCGTCCTGGTTCACTGTGCTTCCTCAGCGCTGCTGAATGCCGCCTCAACGTCAAAACCCTGGTCAACACCCAAACCAATACACAGAGACCTTAAGCCGAATGATCAGCCATCCATTTTTGTGGTGAACCCTCAAGGGGTGACCCTCTGTTACGGCCACCCCGTGCCGGGATTACTGCGGTGGACGAACCAGGATTTTCACCTGATTTTTCTCTTTCACCAGCGCTTCAAACCCTTCGGTTACCAGATCGTCCAGCTCAATGCGTTTGGTCACCAGTTTCTCCGCCTGGAAGTAGCCCTGGGTCATCAACTCCATCACCGCCGGGAAGATATGACGGTAAGCGATGATGCCTTTGACGTTACGCTCGGCCAGCACCACTTTGTTCGGGTGGAATGAGGCTTCACCTTCCCAGATAGACACAATGATGGTTTCGCCTTCGTAACGGGTGCTGTCGATGCACTGCTTCAGCACCACCGGCACGCCGGTCACTTCGAATGCGACATCCACGCCGCCTTTGCTCAGTTCACGAATGGTGGCAACCGCATCCTGTTTGCTCGGATCAATCACCACGTTGGCACCCAGCTCACGCGCTTTCTCGCCACGCTGCGGTGACAGTTCCACCACGTAAATCTCAGAGGCACCCGCAGCACGCAGGGCTTCAATCACCAGCAGACCGATAGGGCCGGCACCAAATACAGCCGCTTTGTCACCGGCTTTCAGCTTGCTCATACGCACCGCGTGCAGCGCCACGGCGGCAGGCTCTACCAGCGCACCCTGCTCGTAAGAGAGACCGTCTGGCATACGGTGCACCATGTGCTCATCCACGGTAGTGAAGGAGGAGAAACCGCCACCACCGCCGGACAGGCCGTGGAAGCCCAGGTCGCCACACAGGTTGTACTTGCCTTCGCGGCAGGCTTCGCATTCACGACACGCAAGGATCGGCTCGACGACCACACGGTCACCGGCTTTGAATTTGCTAACGCCGGTACCGACTTCGACCACTTCGCCAGAGAACTCGTGGCCCATAACGATAGGGGCAATGTCGTGGCTGATTTTATGAGGCTTATCGACCGGAACAAAGATCGGCCCGGCGAGGTATTCGTGCAGATCGCTGCCGCAGATCCCGGTCCATGCCACTTTGATTTTTACCTTGCCCGCAGAAACCTGAGGTTCTTCAATATCGTCAATACGGATGTCATGCGCTTTATACCAACGTGCTGCTTTCATCTTCTTTTCCCTTGAGATTGGTCAACATCCTGTCCATTGCCATTGATGCGGCCGGATCAGGAACTCAGGGCTGCAGAGTGCGAAAAGCGTGCCAGGATTTTGGGTTGTGGGTAAGTTGTTGATTTAGTGCGGGAGTAGGGTAAGGAGGGCGATGGGAAGCGGAGGGAAAGGTGCGGGGATGTGACAGGTGTAACGGGGTGCGGGTGTAACAGGGTGTGGGTGTCAGGTCATTTTGATGCATTGTTGAACGTCTGTTGTGTGCCAGGAGCGGGCTACAGCAGAACTTGTTGATTAAAACCGTTTTCAAAAGTAACCTTGAAGTAAGAAGCTTTATTAATAATAATCATTAACTTTAATTGGGATAGTTATGGATACTTGGGAAGCAGCTTACAAAGCTCTTGAAGACCTTTCAGACTACAAAGATAATGCCTTGGGGTTATTTGCTCTTGGA
>Ga0308168_1000473_pt1 | contig 48642 bp, 53 predicted proteins | sample PhyCR2_FD_202133 | JGI IMG/M metagenome (GOLD analysis project Ga0308168, IMG submission 202133) | Phyllosphere microbial communities from UC Gill Tract Community Farm, Albany, California, United States - DLSLRC.R2 | ecosystem: Host-associated > Plants > Phyllosphere > Unclassified | place: USA...
CGAAGACGACGTTGTTTCTACCGATTTCAACGGCGAAGTGTGCACTTCCGTGTTCGATGCTAAAGCAGGTATCGCACTGAACGACAACTTCGTGAAACTGGTTTCCTGGTACGACAACGAAACCGGTTACTCTAACAAAGTTCTGGACCTGATCGCTCACATCTCCAAATAAGTTGAGATGAGAAACTGATCCAAAAAGGCGACCTCGGTCGCCTTTTTTTATGGCATTAGAGACAGAGGATTGCGTAATGATAAAAACAATTTTTGCACTTCCGGTAGTCGAACAGCTTACCCCTGTGCTTTCCCGCCGCCAGATTGATGATGTTGAAGTCATCGTGGTTGAGCATCCGCAGGTACAGGCTTCTGTCGCCCTGCAGGGCGCGCATCTGCTCTCCTGGCAGCCAGAAGGCGAAGTGGAAGCGTTGTGGCTGAGCGACATCACCTCCTTTAAAAAAGGGGCGGCGATCCGCGGTGGCGTACCCATCTGCTGGCCATGGTTTGGCCCGGCTACCGAGCAGGGCCTGCCGTCGCACGGCTTTGCCCGTAATCTTCCGTGGACGCTGAAAGCCCACAACGAAGATGAATCCGGCGTAGTGCTGACCTTTGAACTGCAAAGCGATGATGAGACGCGCAAACTGTGGCCGCACGACTTCACCCTCTACGCCCGCTTCAAGCTGGGTAAAACCTGCGAGATCGAACTGGAAGCGCACGGTGAATTTGAGACCACCTCTGCTCTGCATACCTACTTCAACGTCGGCGATATCGCTGCCGTCACGGTGAACGGCCTCGGCGATAGCTTTATCGACAAAGTGGATAATGCGAAAGAGGGCAAGCTGACCGACGGTTCACAGACCTTCCCGGATCGTACTGACCGCGTCTACCTGAACCCGGAAGCCTGCAGCGTTATTGAAGATACCGTGCTGAATCGCGCGATTGAAGTGATTCACCATCACCACAGCAACGTGGTGGGCTGGAACCCGGGCCCGGCGCTGTCGGTGAGCATGGGTGACGTTCCGGATGACGGCTATAAGACCTTTGTTTGCGTGGAAACCGCCTGCGTCAGCGAACCACAGACGGCGACGGAAGAGAAACCTTCCCGTCTGGGACAGACCATTCACATTGTGAAGCGTTAATCCCCTTCCCTTGCCCTCTCTGTACGGAGAGGGCATTACGTTCTCGTCACACCACGTCTAACGCCGTTTTCTGTTTCGGCGCCGGGAAGGCCGCATCCAGCTGGCTTAACGCCTCCGCAGAGAGTGAAATGTTCAGCGCGCCCGCATTCTCTTCCACATGCTTAATGGATGACGCTTTCGGGATAGCCACGACCCCTCGATGACGTATGACCCACGCCAGCAGCACCTGCGCCGCCGTGACGTTGTACTCTTTCGCCAGCGCATTCACCACCGGATGATTGAACAGCCCGGTGCGTAAACGCCCGGCCTGCGCCAGCGGGCAATAAGCCATTACCGGCATCGACTGCTGCTGACACCATGGCAGCAGGTCATATTCGATGCCGCGCGAGGCCAGATGATACAGTACCTGATTGGTGGCACAGGCCTGCCCGCCCGGCACCTGCCACAGCTCCTGCATATCTGCATAATCGAGGTTCGAGACGCCCCAGCGGCCAATTTTACCCTGCTGTTGCAGCGTCTCCATTAGCCGGACGGTCTCATCCAGGGTGTAATTCCCGCGCCAGTGCAGCAGATAGAGGTCGATGTATTCGGTGCCGAGACGGCGCAGGCTGGCTTCACAGGCGGCAATGCCTTTTTGCCCTCCGGCATTCCACGGGTAGACTTTAGAGACCAGAAACACCTCGTCGCGCAGGCCTTTGATCGCCTCTCCCACCACCTCTTCCGCGCCGCCGTCGGCATACATCTCGGCGGTATCAATCAGCGTCAGTCCGCGCTCAATGCCTGCCCGCAACGCGTCCACTTCCTGCCGGCGCTGACTCGCTTTTTCGCCCATGTACCAGGTGCCCTGACCGATGGCCGGGAGCACGATGTTGTTGCCAAGATTAACGGTTTTTTCGCTCATCACACTCTCCTGTTTATCTGCACCACCCCAGGACAAACGGAGCGCAGGCGCTCCGTCATGATGCACATATTGCACCACCCTAAAACAAACGGAGCGCAAGCGCTCCGTGGTAATGCATGAATTGCACAGTCAAAATGCACAATCAGAAACTGTAAGTCAGACCCACCGACATCAGCCCGGTCCAGGACTTATCGACCATCGGGCTGTCTTTCACCTCATCGCTGAGGCGGTTGTAACGGCCGGTGGCGTAGACGTTCCAGTCTGGAGCAAACTTGTAGCTGGCGGTCAGCTCAAGGTACGGGTTCCAGCCATCGTCTGCGTCATAGCTGTTCAGGCCGCTGCGACGGGACTCTTTATGGGACACACCATAATAGTAGTCGTTGTAGTTTTCGCTGTGGTACTCCAGACCGATGCCCGGGGTCAGCGTCAGCCCGCCGTTGGTGTAACGGTACAACCACGCCAGATCCCAGATATAGCCGTTACTGTTATCCAGCGTATCACCCGCCAGGGCGGTGCGCAGGAAACCGTATTCAGTATTATGAACCCAGGAAACCCCGGCCATCATGGTGCTCTTACGCTTATCGAGCTGGCGAAGCTGATAGCTGTCGCTGTCGCCTGGCTTGAAGTGCGTCGGGTCGTAGTAGGCCATGATGGAGAGCTTGTCGGTCTGGTCGTTCCAGAGATAGTAGCCACCGCCCAGCCCGCGGAACCAGAAATTATCCCCTTCGTAGGTGATAACCGGAACCGGGTAAATATCACGGTCATACTGTTTGTAAGGGCTATTGATTACGCCGACACCAGCACCAACTGACCACTGATTCTCCGCGTATGCTGTACTCACTGAGGTGGCAACGATAATCCCCAGTGCCAGAAGTTTGAGTTTGGTCACAATCCATTCTTTCCTGTAGTCAAATAATCAGCGGGTGAAGTGTAACCGTCATTCCCCTTATTTCTCAAAATTTTTTGTCAGCTAATCAATTCGATTAACCGATTATCTTGTGCGCCGCAAATGACGGAACGCTGTCAGTAAGATTACCGTTCAGTGAAGGAAGTCGCATGGTCTGACAGGATTTGGCTGAATTTCTGGATGAGTTATTGATATGTCATTGAAATTGGTTTTTGCGTGCAGGCAAGTTTTGCAAATGCCATCTACGCTTATTTTAAGAAGCTGAATACCCGATCACCCCCGCGGTTTTAGCGCCCGACCTGGCACACGGGTTGCTGCTCTGGCAGTGAGGTGCAACGGATCCCGCTTCCGGGAGCCTCTACTATTCATATGAACGGCTCTCTTCCTGTGCTAAAAAACGAAAGGACGGCATGCCATGAATATATTCGATCACTATCGCCAGCGCTATGAAGCTGCCAAGGACGAAGAGTTCACACTGCAGGAGTTTCTTACCATTTGTCGGCAAGATCGCAGTGCCTATGCCAATGCGGCAGAACGACTATTGATGGCTATTGGTGAGCCGAATATGGTTGATACTGCCCAGGAGCCACGGCTTTCCCGTCTGTTTTCGAATCGGGTCGTCGCCCGATATCCTGCGTTTGAAGAATTTTACGGCATGGAAGATGCCATCGAGCAGATTGTTTCCTACCTGAAGCATGCTGCTCAGGGTCTGGAAGAGAAGAAACAGATCCTGTATCTGCTGGGCCCCGTCGGCGGCGGTAAATCCTCGCTGGCTGAACGGCTGAAAGCGTTAATGCAGCGCGTACCGATTTACGTGCTCAGCGCCAACGGCGAACGCAGCCCGGTCAACGACCATCCGCTGTGCCTGTTCAACCCGCAGGAAGATGCGCAGATTCTGGATAAAGAGTACGGCATTCCTCGTCGCTATCTCGGCACTATTATGTCGCCGTGGGCCGCGAAGCGCCTGCATGAATTTGGCGGCGACATTACCAAATTCCGCGTGGTGAAAGCCTGGCCGTCCATTCTGGAACAGATTGCGATTGCTAAAACCGAACCGGGTGACGAGAACAACCAGGATATCTCTGCGCTGGTGGGTAAAGTGGACATCCGTAAACTGGAAAACCACGCGCAAAACGATCCTGATGCTTACGGCTACTCCGGTGCGCTGTGCCGCGCCAACCAGGGGATTATGGAGTTCGTCGAGATGTTTAAAGCGCCGATTAAGGTGCTGCATCCGCTGCTGACCGCCACCCAGGAGGGTAACTACAACGGTACGGAAGGGATCTCCGCCCTGCCGTTCAACGGCATTATTCTGGCGCACTCCAACGAATCGGAATGGGTCACCTTCCGCAACAACAAAAACAACGAGGCCTTCCTTGATCGTGTTTACATCGTCAAGGTGCCTTATTGCCTGCGGATCTCCGAAGAGATCAAGATTTACGAAAAACTGCTGAACCACAGTGAGCTGGTTCATGCCCCATGCGCCCCGGGCACTCTGGAAACGCTGTCGCGCTTCTCGATCCTGTCGCGCCTGAAAGAGCCAGAGAACTCCAGCATCTACTCGAAAATGCGCGTCTATGACGGGGAAAGCCTGAAGGATACCGATCCGAAAGCGAAATCCTACCAGGAGTATCGCGACTACGCCGGTGTCGATGAAGGGATGAACGGTCTCTCCACGCGCTTTGCGTTCAAAATCCTCTCCCGCGTGTTCAACTTTGACCACGCAGAAGTGGCCGCTAACCCGGTACACCTGTTCTATGTCCTGGAGCAGCAGATTGAGCGTGAACAGTTCCCGCAGGAGCAGGCTGAACGTTACCTGGAGTTCCTCAAAGGCTATCTGATCCCGAAATACGCCGAGTTTATCGGCAAAGAGATCCAGACCGCCTACCTGGAATCTTACTCTGAGTACGGGCAGAACATCTTTGACCGCTACGTCACCTATGCCGACTTCTGGATCCAGGATCAGGAGTATCGCGACCCGGATACCGGCCAGCTGTTTGACCGCGAGTCGCTGAATGCGGAACTGGAAAAAATCGAGAAGCCAGCCGGGATCAGTAATCCGAAAGACTTCCGAAATGAGATCGTCAACTTCGTGCTGCGCGCCAGAGCGAACTTCAGCGGACGCAATCCGAACTGGACCAGCTACGAAAAACTGCGCACGGTTATCGAGAAGAAAATGTTCTCCAATACCGAGGAGCTGTTGCCGGTCATTTCGTTTAATGCCAAAACCTCAACCGACGAGCAGAAAAAACACGACGATTTTGTCGACCGCATGATGGAGAAAGGCTACACCCGCAAACAGGTTCGCCTGCTCTGCGAATGGTACCTGCGCGTGCGTAAATCGTCTTAACAGCCCGCAAAGCCCGGCGGCGCGTTGCTTGCCGGGCCTACAACAATGTTCCGTAGGCCGGATAAGCGTCAGCGCCATCCGGCACATACGGGCACTGAAAGTTGGCAAATGCAGTACGGGGGGCATATGACCTGGTTTATTGACCGGCGTCTTAACGGCAAAAACAAGAGCACGGTGAATCGCCAGCGCTTCTTGCGTCGTTATAAAGCGCAAATCAAACAGTCGATCTCCGAGGCCATTAACAAGCGTTCGGTGACCGACGTAGACAGTGGGGAGTCCGTTTCCATTCCGACGGACGACATTAGCGAACCGATGTTCCATCAGGGACGCGGCGGTTTGCGCCATCGCGTTCATCCCGGTAACGATCACTTCATCCAGAACGACCGCATCGAGCGTCCGCAGGGCGGCGGCGGTGGTGGCGGCGGCAGTGGTCAGGGCCAGGCCAGCCCGGACGGAGAAGGTCAGGACGAGTTTGTGTTCCAGATCTCCAAGGATGAGTATCTGGATCTGCTGTTTGAAGATTTGGCCCTGCCGAATCTGAAGAAAAATCAGCATCGTCAGTTGAATGAGTATAAAACGCACCGGGCCGGTTTTACCGCCAACGGCGTCCCGGCCAACATCAGCGTGGTGCGTTCCTTGCAGAACTCGCTGGCGCGTCGCACTGCCATGACGGCGGGTAAAAAGCGTGAGCTTCGCGAGCTGGAAGCCAGCCTGGATAGCGTGACCAACAGCGAGCCCGCGCAGCTACTGGAAGAGGAGCGTTTGCGCAAAGAGATTGCCGAACTGCGCGCTAAAATTGAGCGCGTACCCTTTATCGACACCTTTGACCTGCGTTACAAGAATTACGAAAAACGTGCGGAGCCTTCCAGCCAGGCGGTAATGTTCTGCCTGATGGACGTCTCCGGCTCGATGGATCAGGCCACCAAAGATATGGCCAAGCGCTTCTATATTCTGCTCTATCTGTTCCTGAGCCGAACCTATAAGAACGTGGAAGTGGTCTATATTCGCCATCACACGCAGGCGAAAGAGGTGGATGAACATGAGTTCTTCTACTCGCAGGAGACGGGCGGTACCATTGTTTCCAGCGCCCTGAAGCTGATGGATGAGGTGGTGAAGGAGCGTTACGACCCGGCGCAGTGGAACATCTATGCGGCGCAGGCGTCGGATGGCGATAACTGGGCGGACGATTCGCCGCTGTGCCATGAAATTCTGGCGAAAAAACTGCTCCCGGTGGTGCGTTACTACAGCTATATCGAGATCACCCGCCGCGCCCATCAGACGCTGTGGCGTGAATATGAACATCTGCAATCCATGTTTGATAACTTCGCGATGCAGCACATCCGCGACCAGGACGATATCTATCCGGTGTTCAGAGAGCTGTTCCACAAGCAATCTGCCACCAGCAACAGCTAATGCCACCGCCGGTCACCGACCGGCGGTGTTACGATCGCCTCAGAAAGTAACGTTCATTTTCGCCCAGACGGTGCGGCCAGGCTCATTCACCGGGGTATCGGAGGAGTAACCGAAGCTGCTGTTCCCCGCGAGGTTAAGGTGTTCGCTGTAGTCTTTGTCGAGCAGGTTATCGATGCCGCTGCTCAGCTTCAGGTATTTGTTCACCTTGTACGCCGCATTGGCGGAGAGGATCGCAAACCCGGCACTCTGATCGAAATCTTTTCCGACCACGTTACCCTCGTTCATCGCCACCCGATGCTGCGGGCTGACCATGCGCAGCAGCCCGGTTGAACTCCAGTCGCCCTGCTCCCACGTCAGGCCAAGACGCGCTTCCAGCGGCGGCATCTGCGGCAGCGGCTGATGATCGTCGGTATTCTGTCCCCAGGAGTAGTTCAGGGTGGCGTCGGTTTTCCACTGGTCGCTCAGCTGATACGAGGCCCCCATCTCGCCGCCCATGATGGTGGCATCGACGTTGTCGGCCTGGCTGACGTGGCTGTCGTCCGGATCGTAGATAAACAGGATGTAGTCGTTGATGCGCCCGAGGTAGGCGGAGATCCACCCGGTGGTGCGCTCGCCTTTGTACTGGGCCCCGATATCGAGCTGGGTGGTTTTCTCCGGCTTCAGATTGTCAAACACGTCCGACATACCGTCCGGCCCATAGGTTGGGGAGAAGAGTTCCCAGTAGTCAGGAAAACGCTCGGTATAGCCCAGCCCGGCATAGACCATGGCCGGTGTGCTGCCGAGGTTATGCTCCAGGCGCAGGAAGCCCGCCGGGAGGGTATCTTCCCGGCTGTCGCTGCCGATGCCGGTATAGTTGTCCACTTCGACCTTATCCAGACGCGCGCCGCCGATGACTTTGCTCAGTTCGGTGGCATTCCACGTCAGCTCGCCAAAGGCGCCGTAGTCGTGGAAGCGGGCATCCTCCTGCCAGCCTTTGTTCTCGTCATCTTCGTTGCTGCGGTGGGTGTTGGTCTGCATGTCCACCCCGCTTTGCAGCTGGAAATCTGACCACAGCCAGGTGCCCATCATCCTGCCGCCAACGGTGCGGCGATCCACCTGTTTCTCCATCGGCATCGACATGTCCATCGAGCCCATTGGCATCCCGTTCATCGAGCCTGAGTCCGGGGAACGCATGGAGTAATTATCCATGATGTGGTTGGCGTAGTTGTAGTAGACGCTCATATCCAGCGAGTCGAAGACCTCTCCGATATTCTCTTTCTTAAAGCGCAGCCCAAGGCTTTCACGCTTGAACTGGGAACCGTCCATACCGCGCCCGGCGTAGCTGGCGTCACCGTTACCCTGCCCGGCAGTCAGCTCCAGCAACGTGTCGGCGTCCGGCGTCCAGCCGATGGCAACATCGGTGTTCCACTTGTCCCACTTCGAGGCCACGCGATCGCCATTGCCGTCTTTGTAATCGCCCGACTTTGATTTGTTGCCGTTCAGGCGCACATAGCCCTGGTCATTACCAAAGCTGACGTCGGCATTCTCATCGAAGCGATCGTTTGAGGCGGCGAGGAAGCTGGCATCTCCCTTAACGCCCGCGCTGTCAAAGCGCGGCGGCTCGCGGTCGAAGCGCACCGTCCCGGCGGAGTTGCCTGGTCCCCAGAGCACGGTTTCCGGCCCTTTGGTCACGGTCAGCAGATCGTAGCTTTCCGGCGAGATGTACGAGCTGGGGGCGTCCATACGCGCCGGACAGGCGCCGAGCATCTCGCTGTCGTTGGTCAGCAGGCGCAGTCGTGAGCCGAACATGCCGCGAAACACCGGATCCCCGTTGCTACCGCCGTTACGGATCTGGCTGAAGCCGGGAATGGTTTTCAGGTAATCGGATCCGTCGCTGGCCGGGACCGGCTGACGTGGCGTCTTCGGCGAGGTCACCACTTCAAGAGGTGAGAGGACCGGTGCGGTCACGGTGATCACATCCTGATCGTCCACGGGCGCGGTGGTCGGTTCCGCCGCCAGCGAGGAGCCGGCGATCGCCAACAGCAACGACAGGGCCAGCGGATGGGGAGCAAAGCGTACTTTTTTCATTTCTGTGCCTGAGCTAGTGGTTTCGTGGTGTACCGCCGTAAAAATGAATCCTTTCGCTGACGAAAGCAGGTGACGAGCAGGCACATGAATCAGGGTCAAAATTTTGCCGGGGGAAGCGGAAGGGAACAACGCTGGGTGAAGAGAATAAGAGGCGCAGAAAAGGGTTGAAAATTTAAATAATGCCGATTTGAATGTGGATTAACGCTTTGCCTCATAAATAAACGTGCCAGTTAAAATAACTGGCATGTTTTCTTTAATCACAAAACTTCTGGGTTTGCAGTTCCCGGTTAATGAGCTGGGTACAATTCCGGCCGCTTTTCTTGCCGGTGTATAACGCAATATCCGCCCGCTCCAGCACCTCCCGGAGCGTCTCTCCCTCATGAATACGCGTTAATCCGCCGGTAAAGGTAATACGAATAATATGTTCCCCGGCAATAGTTTCCAGCCGGGCAATGTCACGGCGCAGGCGCTCGGCTACGATGACCGCCTCACGATCGTTGCTGGCATGCAGTAAAACAATAAATTCCTCACCCCCATAGCGATACATCGATTCAGAGCGACGAATATTATTGCTGATATTCAGAGCCAGCGAACGCAGAACAATATCTCCGTTCAAATGACCGTAATTATCATTCACTTTTTTAAAGTGATCGATATCCAGTAATAACAGATAGAGACCGTCGGCACCCAGCTCTTTATTCATGCTGCTGAACGACTCATCGAGGATGCGGCGCAGCGGCAGGCCTGTCAGCGCGTCATAGCTGGTGCGCAGCTGCAGCAGATGAACTTTATAGGTGGTCAGGGCATCGGTAAACGCCAGCAAGGACTGCTCGAAGAGATCGAAATCTTCATTGGTCTGACGATGCTCTTCAATGGCGCTAATAAGATTACGGCACGCCTGATGGACGCGAATATGTTTTTTGTTAATATCCAGTAAAAAGTTTGTATCTTCCCGCTCTTCCAGCAGGCGGGTATTCAGCCAGTGGCCAAATTCGCAATGCAGATGGGCTTCGTCACTGCATATTTCTGGTAAATCCACATTACGGCTGTCGATAAAACGCAATATTTTTACTAACCATCTGAAATGAGCATCTGTGGACTGATTCAAACCGCGAACAGTGTCATCTATTTCTTTAAACTTTCTGTTCACAGGACCTCCAGACTAACAAATTAATAACAACAAAAATCATAATTGATTAAATCTCAAAAAATGTCAGCGAATGAAAATATTATATAGGCCACTACTAATAAAGCTACGAAATGATTGTTTCCAATTATCTGTAGGTTTCATTACACCCACTAAAGGAAAAACCGCATCGCCAGCCCGCTTCAGGCAATCGCCCAAATCAGAACATTTTTTGTCGGAAACCCTTTTTACCGGCGTGCGAGCGCGTAAAGTAAGCAGGCTTACTTTTTTTATTTTGGCAAGGAATACAACATGTTTGACCCTACCCTGCTCATTCTTCTGGGCCTGGCCGCGCTGGGCTTTGTGAGCCACAACACCACGGTGGCGATATCGATCCTTGTGCTGATCATCGTCCGCGTCACGCCCCTCAGCGGCTTCTTTCCGTGGATCGAAAAGCAAGGCCTTACCGTCGGGATTATTATCCTCACCATCGGCGTGATGGCGCCCATCGCCAGCGGCACCCTGCCGGCCTCGACGCTGATCCACGCCTTTATGAACTGGAAATCCTTGATTGCCATCGCCGTGGGGGTGTTTGTGTCCTGGCTGGGCGGACGCGGCGTCACGCTGATGAGTTCTCAGCCCACCCTGGTGGCCGGACTGCTGGTGGGCACGGTGCTGGGGGTAGCGCTGTTCCGCGGCGTGCCGGTCGGCCCGCTGATTGCCGCCGGGCTGGTGTCGCTGTTTATCGGTAAGTCGTAGCCAGACTGGCGATATAGCGCGCCGGGGTCTGGCCCAGCCCCTTTTTGAACATGGTGATAAAGGCGGTGGTGGAGTCATAGCCCAGATGATGGGCCACCTGCTGCACCGACTGGCCGCGGATCAACCCCTGCAGGGCCACAATCAGCTGGAGCTGATGTCGCCAGCGGCGAAAGCTGAGCCCGGTTTCACTCACCACCAGCCGGGCAAGGTTGCGCTCGCTCATCGCGAAATGGTGCGCCCACTGGTGCAGCGTCTGCCATTCAGCCGGGGATGCGGCCATGGTGTCACTCATCAGGCGAATTTTCGGGTGCGAGGAGACAGGGAGCTGGAGCTGCTCCTCAGGCTGGCGGGGCAGTTCATCAAACAGCACCTCCACCAGCCGCCGGGTAGCAGGCTCCTGCTGGCCGGGGCTGCGCTCCGCCAGGGTCAGGATTAACTCGCGAACCAGCGGGGAAATTTTTAGCGTACAGCAGCGGTCCGGCAGCGTCACGGCGCCGGGCTCAATAAACAGAAAGCAGAGCCGGGCGCTGGGCGTGGCCTTGTTGCTGTGCGGCAGCTGCCCGGGGATCCACACCGCAAACTGCGGCGGCACCATCCACATGGCATTCTCCACCTCGCAGGTGATCGCGCCATGCAGGGCCAGGATCAGCTGCCCCTTGCGGTGCTGATGCAGAGGGATCCGCTGCTCGTCCGCCACCACGCGCACGTGAAACGCCACCGCGGCGTCGTGCTGACTGTCGGGATCGTAGCCTTCAAGGCCGAGTCCACGCATACATTTGTCCGATATTAGCGATAATCTGTCATTTTAGCTTGATTTCAACCGTCCTGAAAATGCGTATCCTGTAGCCTCATTTCGAGGTAAGAGATAATAATGACCATAGCCCTTTCGACGACCGGCAAGCAGCGGGCGCTGCTGATTGCCGGGATCCTGATGATTGCCACCTCGCTGCGGGTGACCTTTACCGGCGCTGCGCCGCTGCTGGATGCTATCCGCGCGGATTATGCCCTGACCACGGCCCAGACCGGGCTGCTCACCACGCTCCCGCTGCTGGCCTTTGCGCTGATCTCGCCCCTGGCGGCCGGTCTCGCCCGCCGCATCGGCATGGAGCGCAGCCTGCTTATCGCCCTGCTGTTGATTATCGCCGGTATCGCCCTGCGCTCTTTGCCCTCAGCAATGCTGCTGTTTGGCGGCACCGCGGTGATTGGCTGCGGTATTGCGCTCGGTAACGTGCTGCTGCCGGGGTTGATTAAGCGCGATTTTCCCGGCCAGGTGGCGAAACTAACCGGGGCCTACTCCCTGACGATGGGGGCGGCGGCGGCGCTGGGTTCGGCACTGGTGGTGCCCGTTGCCCTGAGCGGTGCAGGCTGGCACGGGGCGCTGTTGATGCTGATGGTGTTCCCGCTGCTGGCCTTGCTGCTGTGGCTGCCGCAGTGGCGCCAGCGTCCTGCCGGATCGCTCAGCGGCGCGCGAGCGTTGCACAGTCGGGGCATCTGGCGCTCAGCGTTGGCCTGGCAGGTGACGCTGTTTCTGGGCATTAACTCGCTGATTTATTATGTGATTATCGGCTGGCTGCCGGCGATCCTGCAGAGCCACGGCTATAGCGAAACCGAGGCTGGCTCCCTGCACGGGCTGTTACAGCTGGCCACCGCCGCGCCGGGGATTGTCGTGCCGCTGATCCTGCTTCGGCTGAAGGATCAACGAGGTGTGGCCGGACTGGCGGCCATCATGTGTGCGGTAAGTACCGCGGGGCTGTGGTTTGTACCGGATCTGGCGGTAATGTGGACGCTGATTTTTGGCTTCGGATCGGGGGCCACGATGATCCTCGGCCTGACCTTTATTGGGCTACGCGCCAGTTCGGCCCATCAGGCCGCGGCCCTTTCCGGGATGGCGCAGTCGGTGGGCTATCTGCTGGCCGCCTGTGGACCGCCGCTGATGGGTAAAATCCATGACGCCAACGGCGACTGGCGGATCCCGCTGCTGGCCTGCGCGCTGGTATCGGTGGTGATGGCCGTCTGCGGGATCCTGGCCGGGCGTGACCGGGAGATCACGCCAGGCAGAGTCAACACTCAGTAATTCTGTGCTGCGCGAAGCAGAGCCCGTACCAGCGGAGCCGGACGTCCTGCCAGGGCGGCGCGCTCATGCTGGAACAGCGTGGCGATAAAGAACGGGTGCGTCACCAGCTCTACGGCACGGATCTCACCCTGCGCGTCCCAGCCGGTGACGCGCATATCGCCCTTCTCCAGTTCCTGCGCAAACTCAGGCGAGACGCCGTAATTGCAGTGATACCCCTCTTCAATCTCTTCCTGACCATAGGCTTTCGCAATGAGGGTATTAGCGCGCAGTTCAATCGCGTCGCTGACCTCTACCAGCGAGCAGGTCAGCGGGGCAATCACCATCCGGCCTTCGGTATCCGTCTCGGCGTGGGCCGCATCCTGCCAGCCCAGAACGTTACGGGCGTATTCGATCAGCGCATGCTGGAAGCCACCGCAGGTGCCAAGAAACGGCACGCTGTTTTCCCGGGCATAGCGTGCGGCAATAAACGCGCCTTCCGCATTTTTATAGGGGCTTGCCGGAACCAGCCAGATAGCGTCGTAGCCGACCAGGTCTTCCGGGCTGGTTAATTCTGTCGTGGCCAGCCAGTCGTAGTCGGCCGTAATTTCCAGCACCGCGGCGGCATCATCGATGGCCAGAGGGATCGCCTGGTGAGCCAGAACGTCAGGATTGTAGTCGCCGACCAGCGCAATTCGGAGGGTATTTTTTACCGCAGAGAGTTCCATAGAGTGATCCTTATGCCAGACAAATATCAGATAACATAAGGCGCCTCAGACTACCGATCTTTCGTTGATATCACAACACCTTAAAATACGTGGGCGGAATGTGGTAGCGTTGCAGCGATTTGTCATGACAGGGAAAAGGAGCAAAGAGATGATTCAGTGCAAGCGACTGTATGACGAGGCCAGTAAAGAGGATGGCTACCGGATCCTGGTGGACCGGCTCTGGCCGCGGGGGATGAAAAAGGAGGCGTTAGCCTGCGATGAGTGGTGCAAAACCCTGAGCCCGTCCAGCGACCTGCGCAAGGCGTTTCACAGCGAGACGATCGACTTTGCCAGCTTCAGCAAGGCCTATTGTCAGGAGCTGACTCAGCATCAGGATGAGGGGCTGCGGATTGCCCGCCTGGCGGACAAGCAGACCGTGACGCTGCTGTATGGTGCGAAAGACCGGGAGCAGAATCACGCTCTGGTGTTAGCCGACTGGCTGCGTCAGCTTTAAATCAATCCAGCATCAGGGCGTCGAGGGTTTCCGGGGCCTGTTCAGGCGTGAGCGGCATCAGGTGTTCCGGGCGCACAAACGCAAAGCCGTGCTGGCTATCCACCGAAAACACATCGCCGGTCACCAGCCACAGGGCGCGCTCGGCCCCTGGCGGCAGCTCTGTCATCACCCCGTTGACCGGATTCAGGAAACGCTGTCCCGGCTCACAAAGACTGAATAACTCAACGGATTTGCCGATATTGCGACGGCCTGCTGGCGTGCGTGCACCGATAACCATCGCCAGGCTGCCCGGATTTAACTGAAACATACTTCCTCGTAATTGGCTGCTGAATGCATAGGAATATTCTTAGTGCAGAGTGTATATCAGCCAGCAGAGCCTGTCACCAGGGGGAAAGTGGTATCGTTTCTCCATGATTTCTTCATTATGCCGACATGTTTGATTGCTAGAGTGGCGCTGTTCTCACCTTGACCAGAGAACATCATTCCGTAATCAAGATGTACTTTTCCCCGGCCCGTGCCGGGGATTTTTTTACCCGCCATAATTCGCTGTTCACCTCCAGAATATATGAAATGTTGTGAATTCATGTTCTACTACCCGTAGTCGAATCTTTCAGCAAAACAGACAGGTACAGAGGTCTTCTGTAAGGGAGTTTAGCAGCGTCATGTCGGATATTATTCTTGCCCGTGTTTCAGAAACGCTCAGCACTGAGCAATCGTTAGAGAGCCTGGTGCGTCAGCTGCTCGAAATGCTTGAAGTGGTGACCGACATGGAGTCGACCTACCTCACCAAAGTCGATATTAATGCCCGCCTGCAGCATATTCTGTACGCCCGAAACAGCAAACAGATGCAGATCCCGGAAGGGCTGAGCGTCCCCTGGGGCGAGACCCTGTGTAAACGTGCGATCGATTCCGACTGTTTTTATAGTGATAACGTGCCTCAACGCTGGGCAGATTGCGATGCGGCAAAAGCGCTGGGTATCACCACCTATATGAGCATACCGATTCATCTGACGGATGGTTCCCTCTACGGCACCCTCTGCGCCACCAGCACCCGCAGACAGCAGCTAAGCGAACGCGGCGAGCACGTGTTTAAGCTCTTCGCTGGCCTTATCGCCCAGTACATCGAGAAAGAGTCGCTGGTCAGGCAGCTGCGCGAAGCCAACTCCGCCCTCATTGCTTACTCCTATACCGATGCCCTGACCGGCTTGCCGAACCGCCGCGCCATTTTCGAGAATCTCACCACCCTCTTCTCGCTGGCGCGCCATATGAACCGCAACGCCATAATTGCCTACATCGATCTGGATGATTTTAAGCTGATCAACGATCGATTTGGTCATGAGACGGGGGATCGGTTCCTGGTGGAGGTGGGCAAGCGCCTTAACGACGGACGCGGCGACGATGAGATTGTGGGCAGGCTCGGCGGGGACGAGTTTTTGGTTGCCTGTCTCAGTCAGGATCGCGAGAGCGGCGAGCAAGCTTCATTAACCGTAGTAAAAACACAGCTGAGCGCGCAGATTGCCGGTGAATACTGGCTGGGGGACGTGCATCTCGTCTATCCGGGCGCCAGTCTGGGGGTGATTGAGGTAGATCCTGCCAAAATCGATGCCGACAGCGCCCTACGGGCAGCCGATGCCGCTATGTACAGCGAGAAGAAAGGCAAACTCAAAACGCCCTTTCTCAATATCGATTAACCCCGTACACTCAACGGGTTTTGCATTTCAGGACAGGTGGTAGCATGCGGCTTGGTATTCTGTTCCCGATCGTGATTTTTATCACGGCGGTCATCTTTTTAACGTGGTTTTTTGTCGGCGGTTACGCTGCGCCCGGGGGATAAGTGAGAAAAACAACCATCATTATGCTGATTGTCGCCATCGCGGCCGTTGCCGGTAGCCAGCTCGGCTGGTGGTAACAGATGCAAAAAGACCGCCACTATGGGCGGTCTTTTTGTCTGAAGCGTCGGTTTAGCTTCTCACTTTACGGTAGATAAACAGCACCACCAGTGCGCCAATTACCGCGACCATGAAGCTGCCGAAGTTGAAGCCATCGACTCTGCCGAAACCGAAGAGGGTACTGATCCAGCCGCCGACCACGGCGCCGATGATACCCAGTATGACCGTAACGATGAATCCACCGCCATCTTTGCCCGGCATGATCCACTTAGCCAGAATACCCGCGATAAGCCCAAAGATAATCCAGGATATGATTCCCATAACTGCTTTCCTCTCTGTATGGTTTTTGTCGTCAAATCAAATACACACAAAGCTTAGCACAGGATTCAGAATTGCAAGTTTGTGATTGCCATCACGTGAGAAATTTAAGAAAAAAGCAAAAAACCGGGGTTCCGCACAAAAATTGGGGTTGTAATCGTTAATGAGAAATATTATCTTTCTCAACACTGAATAGTTGAGCAAATCACTCGGGTATTCAGTACGACATTGCTCACATTGCTTCCAGTATTTCTTGCCCACGTTTCGTGGGCTTTTTTTTGCCCATTATATTGCGATTTGACGTTCTGGATTTTGCTATTACGCTTATTAACACAATTCCAGTACAGCCATAATGGTATTGATAACATGAATGTTTCCAGCAGATTCGTGATTTGTATTAACCTTGTTTGTGCCAGTTCGTTGTTGTTGATTCTTTCTGACAAATTTAACTGGTTTTAATGTGAGCAGGCCCGGCACTCCGCCGGGTTCTTCATTTTAATCATCCCCTTCGATCAAAAAACCTGCGCGACGAATCGCCTCTTTACTGTCGCTGACGCCTGCGGCGTACCCAGCTTCGATATCGCATACCGGGCTGGCGCTGGTGTAGGGGAGCTTCACTTCGGTGGCTAACTGCTGTTTCAGGCGGGCGTTCTCCTGGCGGAGCGAGAACAGCTCGCTGGCAAGCTCTGCCAGAGTTGCTGGCGTTAGCGTGGATATTTCGCCTGCACTAAGGCGATGAAGCCATGTGTCGTCAATCATGGTCCCTCCTCCTGGATGCCCATAAAAAACGGGAGCTCCCAGGCTCCCGTATCTATAACCCGGAAACCGGATTACATTTATTAAATTAAATTCAGTTATTCGGTGGAGGTAGTTCAGAAGTGGTTCGAAGAATAGTGTTCCCTGCCTGGTGGCGTTCCGGTTCACACCAGGCATTCATTAACTGCCTCAACACGTAGATAAGCCCCGACACAATCAGAAGCGCGGATAAGGCTGCTAACAACGCAATTGTCATAAGAAACTCCATGTTCTCAGGTTTGTTTCCTGAAAATCTTAGAAGGTATTTTTCATTTGTCATCTTTTATTGATTTAAGAACGACTCAACCGCGCTGGATAACCGTTCCGGCTGATCAAGCATGACAAAATGAAAACTGTCATCGATACGCTGGAAATGGATATCTGATGCAGAGGCATAGACTTGACGGTACATCGTATTCACGCTGGCTGCAGGTATCCCGAATACAGGGTCAAACGCATAAACGATCTCATTCGGCGCTCGAATGCGGCCAAGCTCGGGACGCAAATCAGTAATCATTAATTCATACACTGCATCCGCAACGGTTTTGCGATCAGAGTTGATCCCCGCAACCACCAGAGCAGGTCTCACCGCCTCGGTCTTAGCTAGACAGGCGATGGAGGCATTCTGAAATTCTACGATTTGCTCCGGCGACTGGGACAGTAGCCAATCCCGCATGGCGGTTGCATGCGGGGCCGCAGTTTCGCTGGTCGCCGCATGGTTAATCGTCAACGTATAGAACGGCAAAGCATCGACGATCATCAAGCGACCGACTAGGTCGGGATGACGAGCCCCTAGCATCAATGCGATCTCCCCCCAAGAGAGTGGTCAATGATTACAGGGGTTTTGATGTGCTGGGTGTGGATGTATTCCGCGACGGCATCAACTGCCGGAGCGATGACCTCCCCCTCCGGGTTGGAAATGGCAAGTGTACTCGCAAATCCCGCAAGCTCTATAAGATGAATGCGGTGGCTCATACGTAAACCTGAAGCTAAGTCGGCCCAAACGTCGCGAGACGACGCCAGTTCCGGAATCAGTATGACATCCGTTCCTGAGCCTTCAGTCTGTACAGAGATGCGCTGCGAGTTCGGTTGTTCTGAACCTTCAGAAAGAGACTGAGCTGCGGATGCCGGGACTAAGACTGACATCAATAAAAGAGATCCTCCGATCATTGCACGAATATTTTCGGTAGGCATTAGATGACCCTGTTTAAGTTATTTACGTACCCATCATTCCTGGAGCTATCTTAATTTTGATAACCGTTCGAAGGTTTACAATAAAAAACGGGAGCCCATCGGCTCCCGTTTTCATATAACCCGGAATTCGGATTATATGTTCGCGATGATCGCGTCACCAAACTCTGAACATTTCAGCAGCTTAGCGCCTTCCATCAGACATTCGAAATCGTAAGTTACGGTTTTGGCGTTGATCGCGCCTTCCATACCTTTAACGATCAGGTCTGCGGCTTCGAACCATTCCATATGACGCAATAGTAGATTTATATATTATCACTAACCGTTTGAAAAGAAATAATAAAGACAGTTTTTCTATTAAAATTTAGCTGCCTATACGTTTATTATAACCCACTGATTCTATATAAGTGTTTTTTGGTTTTGATAACCACTATTCAGCCACAAGGACTACTATCGTGGCGACCTATACACGCTCATTGATGGATAAACTTTATTACGAAAAAGGCTTAAAACCTTGGATTGGCCATTCTTGCGAAGTCAGAATTGACGGCACACTAATCTCAGTGACTTACATTACGGATGACGGGAAATTTGCCTACTCCGGCTCTGAACAGGCACCGGGTATCCATACGCTTAAAGGAAACGATGATTGCGATGCAACATTATATGGCACTGAAAAATCCAAAATTATGTACGGTGGCTGGAAAAGCGGTGCGTCTATAGGCCTTTGGAAAATTATTCTTGGTATATCGGACTGATGGTTGTTATAAAATACTGCAGATATGAATGCTGTTATGGGGTGTAAGGAGTCGTAGATTCAGACTGCATGCAATAATGACAAAGGGATCGTATACGCCCTATAGTCGCCCTGTGCTGGTGGCTGATATATGGCGGCTCAGATATGGTGATGTTAACTGATAAATTCGTCTCACTCCCATCGGCCACTGGCTAAAGAAGTAAGCAGTGTATATTTTTAATATGAGCCTTAAAAAAGGCCAGCTTACAAGCTGGCCTTTACATGTGAAAAAACAGGCTGTTTTAACTGTTAAAAGACAGGAAGTCCGCGAATTTCAAATGATTAATTGTCATCATTCTCCCAATCCTCTTCCTGTTCATTATCCCCGTCAGCATCCGCATCCTCCTCATCATCGTCGTTATCCTCATAGATAACACCGGACCCACGGCACTTGAAACACTCCTGAACAGCCGTTCCTTCTCCATAACATGTATGGCACTGTCCAAACGCATTGTCTTCAGTGGGATCATAGCCGGTACCATTACAGTCACAGCAGTCATATTCTGCTTCACCTTCTCCACGACAAACTAGGCAAATGATTTCGCTCATAATCATTTCACCTCATCCGTTTCAACAGAGTAACCGGGTGCGTCTGCATATACCTGATCTACATAATGATAAGGTTTGTCTTCTTCGCAATCATGATATTTTTGAAGCCACAGATCAGAGTGATAATAATCTATTTCCGTACCAAATCCCTTGGAGTAATACTGTGATACCATTTTCATTGCGCGTTTACACCCAAGCTCTGCTCCCTTCAGCATCAGTGAGAACGCGACTTCGTAATCAGCATTGACTCCACGTCCCAGTTTATAGGATTCAGAGAGGTTGCAAAATGCCCGGTTTAATCGCAAATCACATGCCCTTTTAAAATAATAATTGGCTTCCTGATAGTTGATCATTTCCGCATCATTATCGAGATACAGGACTCCGAGCATATTGATGGCATCGGCATGGTCATGTTCAGCAGCTTTACGCAGCCAGTAGAGGCTCAGCGGAAAGTTTCTTTCAGCCGCTATCTGCTGGCCATGATAGGCACCCAGTATCCACATTGAATCGACACGCCCTTTATCGGCAGATTTTTCCAGATACTGACAACCTGTTTCTACATCGACATCAGTCCCTGTGCCCGTCAGCAGACACCAGCCTGTATAATGGTTTCCTTCTTCGTCACCTGACATGGCAGACGCTTTGAAGTAGCTGAACGCACTTGCCCAGTCACCTTTCTCAAATGCCAAGTATTCCCCCAGCACCTGAAGCGAACAACCATCTAGGCACTCCGCTCCCTGTTTAGCATAAAACAGTGCTTTATCAATATCTTTTGCAACGCCAAACCCGTGGAAATACTGTTTAGCAACGCAGCCCATAGACATGTGGTTACCCGCCTTCGCTGCGCGGAGATGGTAATCAAAACTTAAAGCAATATCAGTGTCGAAAAGATTCCGGAAGCTGTACAACGTCGCAAGCGCATGAAGCGCCTGATTATGGTTTGCAGCGGCTGCCGCGTCGTAGTGTTTCTTGCCCATAGCAAGGTCAACTTCGGCGCCTTCCCCTTCTACATACAATCTTCCCAGCTCTGCATGGCAGTCTGCATTCCCTTTCAAAGCTGCTGCATGCAGAACTTTAAATGCTTCGTCATACTCTTTCTTATCCAGAAGGTATAACGCATACGGATGCGCAGCCTCCGGATCGCCTTCGGACGCTTTCTGTTTGATGTGCTGAAAGCCTTCATTGCGGCCTTTTTGCTTGCTGACAAAATCCTCTCCCAGCACGGCAACAAACCATTGGCGATCAAATTTATTCTTCGGATCGATGTCCCATTTACCTTTACCATCAGGAAGTATGATCGGTTCGACTAGCCCCAGCACATCCGTAAACTGAACTACGGATTTTTTACGGCGTAATTGATCTAGCCAGAGGGCCTTGCGCTCGCTGCTGGTGAATTTAATTTTCTTAGGCCAGATAAGCTGGATTGGGCTGCGCTCAGTGACAAAACCTCTGCTTTCGAGTTCTGAAAGAAATGATACGATTCCCTCAACGTTGATAGGTATCAGTTCCTCGGTCAGCATCGATTTGAAATTCGTGAAGCCCATATGTTTAGCAAACAGATCGCCACAAACATGATGGCGCAAAAATGGCTTATGCTCGGGCTGAATTTTAGAAGTGTCGTGGTAGAAAGAATTGAAGAAGTCGTTGAGATCGCGTTCTACAGAAAATGGCATATAAACTCCAATAAAATTAGCAGTGAATCAATCACTGATTAAGAAACATTTTATTGGGGTGTTTGTTGCCATAGGCATTTAGCCTGAGGCGCAGTCCGGATGAAGTCTATGGAGCAAGGCGAAATCATCATCTGCAGTGACTAATCTATTAGACTTTGATGTCCGTGTAAACAGGATGAAGTAAAAATAGCAAACCCCCCAGCAATGCATTGCCACCTGAATATAGATATCGGCTATTAATAAAAAACCTTTAAGTGGTATAGCCCAACTTTCGGAAAAATCACGGCGTTTTTCTGACCTTCTCTCTGTGGATTAATACATAGAGATGTAAGTAATACCTCTGTCAATCGCGAGAATTGTGAGCTTCCGCTACTCGCTCACAGCGGATATTAATCCCATAAGGAAGACCATCAGAGCCCCTTTATGCACTCCGATTTTTACACCAGAGAATCATCTTCATTACCAGCTGCGCTGCTTATGAAGAACGTTACCCTGCCCATGACCTCGATCAGCGGCGCTGCGTCGCCCTCAAGCACTTCATCATCTGTGATTAGAGCCTTGCCTCTGAGCTATGCGAGCTGAGTTCGGCTGCCGGATAGGATTAGCAGCACCTGCGCCTGCGCCTGCGCCAACATGGTGACTGGCTCGATCACCGCAAACCCGGAGGATGTCTCAATTATACGGCTTTCGTTCGTGGTGCAGATGTTTGCTGGCGAAAGCCGCTGTTCGACATAATCGGTTGCCGGAGATACGAAGCCCATCAGAACACCTGTCCCATATTCCTAAGGATCCATTGCCGGTTTTCGCTGTCATCCGTTATCTTATCCACGAAGCCCGTTTGATAAATTTCTATCCATTCGTTGGCATCTGCCAGGGTGAAATGCCAGTGAACCTCCGCCGGTTCACGGACGTAGTCAGAGGACTTCAGGCACCTTTGGGATTAAGCTGAATAGCAGCGTGGAAAGCCGAGTTAATGTCTGAATGGCGGGGCATGGTGACCGTGGAAAGGACTGGACGACAATCGCGATATAGGATTTTTAGGTGGGTTTTGATAAACTTTTGATAAACGTTCGAAAGCTAATAATAAAAAAACGGGAGCCCATCGGCTCCCGTTTTCATACAACCCGAAATCCGGATTACATGTTTTCGATGATCGCGTCACCAAACTCTGAACATTTCAGCAGTTTAGCGCCTTCCATCAGACGTTCGAAATCGTAGGTTACGGTTTTGGCGTTAATGGCGCCTTCCATACCTTTAACGATCAGGTCTGCGGCTTCGAACCACTCCATGTGACGCAGCAGTATTTTCATGAACTCATTGTAAGTCATTAATTATTATCATAATGATAACGCAAAATCATTTTTTAGGGCTGTTTTGACCTGCTTTATAACCCCTTGTTTTTGCGATAATGCCTTAGAGTTTTGATAACCGCTTTTACACCGGCCTGTCATCCTCGTCCGTGCTGTTGATGAAAAACGTCACCCGCCCCATCACTTTCACCTCTTCCGCTGCAGATCCCTCTATCGCTTCACCATCATCACAAATCAGCGCCCTACCCATGACCCTGGCAAACTGCGTTCGGCCGCCAGACAAAATCAGCAGAACCTGATTCTGTACCAACCGGGAAACCGGTTCGATAACCGCAAACCCTGACGAGGTTTCCACGATGCGGCTTTCGTTCGTGGTGAACATGGTGACAGGTGAAAGCGTGCGCTCGACATAGTCATTAGCCGGGGATGCAAATGCCATCAGAGTACCCTCCCCATAGTGCGCAGGATCCAGTATCGGTTCTCGCTATCGTCCGGAGTCTTGTCTACGAACCCAGTTTGGTAGAATTCTATCCACTCGTTGGCATCGACCAGGGTGAAATGATGGTGAACCTTTGCCAGTTCACGAACGAAGTCAGAAGACCTCAGGCATCGGTAACCTTTGGGGTTAAGCTGAATAGCAGCGTGGAAAGCCGAGTTAATGTCTGATTGGCGGGGCATGGTGACCTCTCATTTATTATTACTGTGTATTCATACAGTAGTTTTAAAGAGAATGCAGATCAAGAAAGCCCTGCCTATTGATAATTACTGCTGAACATCCGGTTGTTCGTCAGAATTGGCTGCAGCCTCCGCTTCTTCCAGCCTTCTGGCCTCGTCACGCTCTGCCTGAATGCGCGCCGCCTCTTCCAGCTTTTTGTTGTAGATGCTGTCAGCAGGCATCTCAACACGGACAGAGACGAACTGATCGGCAGGGATATCAATAGGGTCTCCTTCGGCAAAACCTTCGCGCTCGTTGCGGGCGAAGGTCGGGGCCCCCGGGTGAGTGCGATGGTAGGTTTTCACCAGTACAGAACCGTCAGCATTCACTTCATAGTCGAGCCATACCAGCGGCTGCCTGTTGCGGTCTTTCGGGATGTCAAAGCCGCCATCTATACCACCCCACTCAGCATCGGCGTTCAGGCCCATGCAGCCGCTCACCAGATACTCACCAATACCCAAGCGCGTTACGACACACCCCTCTGATTCGTCATTGGTCTGCGCGGTGCCATCATGGAAGATCTGCACTATAGGCGATGCGCCTTTCAGCGTGCCGTCTGCCGCTTTGGTCGTGTTCGTGGTGGTGTAAACTTCGCACAGTTTCCCGTTCGTGCCAGCATCAGAAGAAAGTATACGCAAGTACATTCTCGGCGCGGTTGCAACAATGGTGGGAATGACAACCTGATAAACTGTGTTTGCATCAAAGGGGACGAGCAATACCGATGCGTTATCATCAATGCCGCCAAGCTTCATTTTAGATAGGTAAGTACCGAATCCCAGGCGCTGCTCCTGGTTTATGGCCTGGAGAACTGTAGTCCCAAGACCAAAAGCGCCGACCTCCATCACGTTACCAGAGGTCGTCCCGACATCGCGCTGCGCAGCTGATTTCAGTCCGGCGATGTCCGCAGCGGCCAGGCTGATGGTATCTGTTCTGTTTGCCATGTTGTTCTCCTTATGCCCACGCCCGGTACGGACTGTCAGGGAATACTGTGAAGGCGTCTAACGATGCCAGGATCAGCGAGTCGTCGGTGACGCGCAAATATAAATCTCTCATCAGCGGAGTCCATTAATTTGGTTGGGAGTTAACAGGCGGTGCCAGATCCGGAAATTTCGAATATGGAAAACGACATTCGGGTTACTCTGTATATCAATGCTGGTCGGCTTTGATGTTGGCGTGGTCGGTGACTGTGTCCGGCTATTCTTTTTCCCATCAAAATACATGGTATTTGTGTTGTCGGTTTCGATGGACTGCACATAAACCTTTTTGCCGAACGGATATGTAATGGCTACTGATGGGCCACTCCCGCCAATATATGAGTTAATAGAGGATGATACCGCCCTGAATATAATATCGTTATTGGAACCCGCCACCCTGATGAGGTCAGCGTAACCAACATTCGGCGTAATATATCTATTCACAGCAATCTCAAATGCCAGCGTCCTGCTAAATGCGTCACCGATTGACTGATAGCCAACATTGCCAGAAGGTTGCAATGAGGCTTTTTCACCAGCCCTTGTCACAGCCACCGAACCGGTAGGGATATAGCTTGTTGGTACTGCGTTCTTTTCACACTGAACGGTTTGCACGAAAACCTCTGCACCCACGGGGATCGTGCCGCTTTTCGGCATGAAATAGATACGGCCAACATATGAGCCATCAACCGGGGCTCTACAAGTAACAGTGCCATAACAATACCCATCAGGGCCTAGGGTATTTGTCGCGTCTATAATGCTTGTGCTTGTGGTGTTCCCCGCCGTTCCATCAAAATACAAACCGACCTGCCCCTGATTCGTTCCGCTGGGGGCGTCAAAGCGGAACAACATAAACCCATCGCTGTATGAGCTTTTAAACCTGCATGATAGGGTAATGAAATCACCAGCCGAGCAAGTGATGACCGAACTAATCACAACCATAGCGTTACTTATGCCCGTAACGTTGATTACCCCATCAAATGTTTTTGCCTGCGTTGCCCCGTCTGTAATGGTGTTTTTAGTACCAAAGCCCGCAGCCGTACCGCTCCATTTGGATGGGTCGTCACTGTTCAGAATATAGTTAGTGCTCTGTCCCTCCATTAATAAGCCATCACGTTGAAAGCGCGGCTCGTTAATATCCGCGATCTGCAATACGCCAGATTTGTCGATATACGTAGCAGTTGTCGACCGGGTAAATCCTGCTGATTTTGTTGCCAGCTCCAGCACCCGCCCGGAAATCGTCAGCTTGTCATAAGGCGCAAACCCTGCCAGCAGCCGCATATCATCATTAAACGGCACCCATACATCCGGGAACGGCGGGGCCTCATAGGGTACAGACGTCAGAAGCTGCGCGGCGGCCAGTGATGCTGCGGCGTTATTTTCGCTGGTCTTGGCGTTGGTTTCTGAGGTCTTTGCATTCGTCTCAGAAGTTTTCGCGTTGGTTTCTGAGGTCTTGGCATTGGTCTTTGACGTGTCAGCCGCAGAGGCGCTACTGGCCGCTGCATTTTTTGACGTGTTCGCGTTCGTCTCTGACGTTTTTGCGTTCTTCTCTGACGTTGCAGCTGCCGCGGCGCTGGTTCCTGCTGCCGTCGCTGCGGCGATCAGCTTCGGCCAGCTAGGGCCGGTAACTGTACTGCCGTCCGGGCGTGATAGCGTTACATCTCCGGGGCCAGACAGCAGCTTGTCCTGGTTGGCGATATCCATTTGCGCAAGGCGAAAACCTTCCGTGATGGCTTTCTCGAGGTCGTCATCAATCGTGGCCATTCGTGATGTCCTTAAAATGAAAAACCCGGCCGGAGCCGGGTTTGATGGTCTTAGTTTATGGGGATCAGGAGAAGGAGCCGGTACCGCGGGTTACGTTCATGGTTGGTGCATAAATCCCTACGCTTGCATTACTTGATGTGACCTTGATACTGGCGGTGATAACCTGACCGCCCAGTCCGGTTACAGCATGTCGCGCAGTGAACCATATCCCACCGGCAGGAACCGGATAGCTGAATGTGCGTGTGTTACCGGCGATAGTCACCTCGACAGTGGCAGAAACAGCGCCGTTAATTCCCGTAACGTTTATTGATGACTCCACAACAACGTTTTTAGCCAGTCCACTATTACTGGAGTCGGTATACGTCATATTGACGTTGGCAGAAACAGCCTGAGTTGACCTGTTGCTGGCATCGGCATACACCCCGGTGTTAGCCACGTCTCCAATGAAAGACGTCGCCTCAACCGTGCCCCTGAAGCTCCCGCTGGTAGCCTCAATGCTTCCTTTAAAACTCCCGTTAGTGGCATAGACGGTTCCGCGCACGGTCACATTGTTGAACACCGCATAACCGGATTTATTGATATGCCAGCCGACATTTCCAGTCCCGTCCCACGTACTGGACTGGATGTAATTGCCTATCTTGGCGTTATCCATAGAACCATCCTGGATGAACACCGATCGCAAAAACATCTGCCCGCCGGTCGCCGCAAACACCAGCTCCTGCCCGTTGTTGGTCGGGTTATAAACCGCGAACGTGTCTGCGCTAATGAGAAAGTTAGAGGAGCCGGTGGCATCAATGCCCAGCTGGATCCCCGCGATGCGTTTAATGCCGTTCGCCTCCACCTGGACTTTAACGCCCCACTGCGCGCTCAGCTTGCCGTTGATATCAGCAACAGCTTTACTGGTCGTCTGGACTGCGGAATTGGTATCGCCAATTGCAGCCGTCACCTGCTCAATGCTGGTCGCGGTGGCGCTTTCCAGATCCGTAACTGCTTTATCAATGCGCGTAATAGCGGCGGCGTTGGTCTTGCCGTCATTTTCAACGGTGGCTTTAAGCGTTGTGACCTGCTCCGCCAGGGCACTGGTGGCATCCGCTGCGGTCTTCCGGGCTTCGGTGATCTCGGCCATCGTTTTTGTTTCGCCAACGGCGAACGTAACGCGTTGTTCCGAGAACGCCATGAAGTTGGCCAGAGCATTGGTGACATTACCGATAATACCGGCGTCCCGGCTGGCCGTGTTTCCGTCCACATCGACTTTCAGCGAATCAATGCGGCGACCGAGCGCGCTGTCACCATCCGTACGGGCCGTGGTTTCCGTGCTGATATCCGCCGTGTTCTGGTCAGTCGTGGCCTTAACCGCAGCCAGGGCGGTGGTCTGCGCCTTGTTGTTGTCAGCAACGGCTTTAGTGACCGTCGTGATATCGGCGGTGTTTTTGCCGACAGTCACCTGCAGGCCCGAAAGCGTGGTGGCCTGGGCATCCTGCTCAGTTGTCAGCGTTGCCAGCTCCTGGGTTACAGCGGCATGGTTGTCGTTTACGGTCGATTCCAGCTTCTTCCGCTCCGTCACCTCAGCTTCCTGCGCCGTAATGCGCGCCTGGCGTTCGGTGTACAGCAGGCCCGATGCCAGTTTTGACGGGTCATCACCGGTATAGCCGCCCCGGATCTGCGTCGCCAGCGTCTCGCGCGCCGTGGCTTCCGCCTGATCGCCAGTGACACGGGCTGTCGTTTCCTGCTGCAGCGCCGCCATCCCGGCCCCAGGCGTTGGCCGTCCGACCGCCACCCAGTCAATCAGGTAATAGTTCGTCGCGTCCTGTTTGGTGGACAGGTCCAGTCTGAACTGATTCATTGTGGCTTCGGTCAGCCAGGGGATGTTGTCGAACTCCACCGTAGCAATACCGTTGGCGTCATAGGCAGGCTCGGCGACGGTGATCATGTTGGTGTCGTTGAAACCACCAGTGCCACGCCACCGCAGCTGCCCCGTCCAGCCCGGCGCACCGAATTTCCTGATGCGGAGTTTAACGAAGCGATAGGACGAGGAGTTGATAGCCAGTGATCCCGGTGATGCCACCCACGGATCGGTGGCGTGGTTCGCCGGGCGTATCCACCCGTCAACGATTGTGGGAGTCCCGTTCCCGGTCCAGCCCTCTACCGTCGAATCGAAGTACCAGATTTTGGCCGGGTCGAACTGGGAGCCGGTGCCCGCCGAAATCTGCGCGATCTGCTGCGCCAGCGAGTCAGAGGTGGTCTGAATTGTCTGGTTGACGTTGCTGATATCCGCGACGCGCTCGTTCTTCTCGGTCAGCAGCGCCTGGCCCTGAGCCGCGGCCTGATCGGTGATGGCTTTCTTACGGTCCGTTACCTCCTGTGCGAGGCCAGCTTTAGTCGCCGCCGACTCTGTCGTAACTGCGGTGATGTCGTCGCGCGCCGACTGGATATCTTCACCCAGATCGGCAATGTCCGACACGAGGTTTTTATAGCCCTCGGTCTGTTCAAGCGTGTCGCCGATCATGTCGAGATAATCACCGGCGTTAGAGCTGGACTGGCCTGCCGCCCACTCTGTCCAGTCTCCGGTGTTGCCGATACGATCCACCAGGCGCGCGCGGTACCACTGGCTGACGCCCGCCCGCATCGGGCCATGCTGGTAATGCGTGGCCGGATACGGCACCAGCGCCAGTAATTGTGGGTTAGCCTTGTCTTCGGTGGTGGCGCGCTGAATTTCGGTGTATGCCGTATCACCAGAGCCATCCGGGAAAGCCCAGGTGATGTCGATAGCCCAGACAACATCATCCGTGGCGGCCAGTGCCTGCGGCGTTCCAGGCCTGCCGTTTTTGCCCGTAAGATAGGTGGTGTCAGCATAACCCCACGGCGAGCTTGAATCCTGAGCATTCAGCGCACGCACCCGCACGTCATAACTCCCGGTGTAAATCCCCTGCACCGTAAATCCCTGGGCGCTGCTCACCGGAACGTTTATCCAGTCGCCATTATCCTTGCGCCATTGCGCCTGGTACCGGATAGCACCATCCCCCCGATCCCAGGAAGCATTCATGGTGGCAACGGTGAGTCCCTGCTCGATATGGTCGGTTTCGGTAAGGGTGATGTTTTTCGGTGCCGGCAGAACACTTACCGGCGTGACGGTGACCGGTGCCGGCGTAATGCGTACACCGTCATCGATATAGCGGTATTTATTCGGGTCATGCTGAACTGCGGTGATCGTGAAACCACCGTTGCTGTCGTCGTTCGCCCGGATGGATGTCACACGAAAATACTGGATAGCCAGGTTGTCGCTGTCGATGGCCCACACTGCACCGGACTCAGGCAGCAGCCTGAAGGGGGTGGTGACCGTCATCGTCTGTTTGTCCGCGCTGATGGATGCGATTGTCCGCGTCTGCGCCTTGCCGTCCGGCAGGTTGACCACCAGGCGGTCGCCAGCGGCGTAGTCAGCAGGGCGATCAAGCGTGACATTACGCCCGCTCACCGCCCGGATACGCCCGCCGTTTTGCCTGCCGGCACGGAACGGATCCGCGATACCGATAATTTCAGCCGGCAGCGGAATATAACCATCCAGCCCCACACCAAAGGATACCGTTCCGTCGCGCGCGTTTGACAGCAGCGCCCAGCGGCCCCGGCGATGCGCCTCACTCTGGGAGGTGCAGCCGATCGCCGTCATCGACATCTGGTTGACCTTATACCGTTTTACCAGATCAGAGTCGTAAACACTCTCTGTGGTGTCGCTGTAATGGTTCTGGGGATCAGACCAGGACACCAGGGCAGACGAGTAGCGGTTTTTGTAGCTGCCGCCGCCGTAGGTAAACAACCCGTCAATCACGTTTGATGCGTGGTAGGTAAAATCCACTTCATCCTGCGGCACATCCGCGCGCACGTAAATCTGGTCGTTGCCCCAGAAGGTGATGCCCCGGAATATCGCCGCCAGATCGCTGAGAACGGTGTAGGCGTCCTGCTGGCTCTGGATGTAGACGTTGCAGGTGAAGCGCGGCTCGGTACCACCCGCCCCGTTCGACACCTTCTGATCGCAGTACTGCGCAATCGCGTACAGCTCCCACTTATCGATCATGCCAGCATCGATGCGGGTGCCCATACCGTAAATCTCATCCAGCACAAGATCGTAAAATACCCAGGCCGGGTTGTTGGTATAGGCCATTTTGAAGCCACCGGACCAGGTGCCGCTGTAGGTGCGCGTAACCGGGTCGTAGGAGTCTGGGACACGTACCAGTTTGCCCTTCGGCCTGCAGGTCACCTTTGGCGCCCCACTGGTAAACTGGCTGGCATCGACCTCGATATACAGCAGCGCTGTATTGGGATAGCGTAACTTGCTGTCGATCACCTCAGCGAACGAGAACACCTTGAAGGCGTTTATCAGTTTTGAGTTACCCACGGAATCAGGCGTGATGCGACGCACCCTCACAGCCCAGCCAGTAGTGGCAGCTGGCAGGTCAATGCGAATGTCGCGCTGGTATTCCGTGGTTGTCTTTCCGTCGAATTTGCCGTTAACCACCGTCTGCCAGGCAGCACCATCGGTCGAGAGATCGACGGCGTACTCCGTGACCGTCCCGACCATGTCGCCGTTGTCTTTATAGGTGTACTGTACGGGCAGGCTCAGCTTAATACGCACGGCATCCAGCATCAGGTTAGAGAACTGGCGTGTCCATGGCGCGGTGGTGCTAACTGTCACGTTTGCCGACATTTCGTTGTCGACCTCAGGCAATCCCTGAATGTAGTCCTGATCCTGAGTGCCCAGGCGAAAATCCCACTTCACGCCGGTGAAGTTGTAGCTGCCGTCGGCGTTCGCCAGCGGGGTGTCGTTTAGGAAGATGTTCTGTGCCGTCAACTCACCCTGGATTTCACCTTCAGCAATCGCCAGCAACATTTTTAATTTCGCTGTCGACAGCAGGTCATCCGGATCCTCAACAGGAGTGTGCTGTTTAGCGCCACCGCCTTTACGTCCCTGAATAAGGGTTTCATCTTCGAGAAGTCGCATATTTCACCCATAAAAAAAGCCACCCGCAGGTGACCTGTAGCTGACAATAAATTTCACTGCTGGTCGCTGGAGAAGATCCCCGCGCTGATAACTGCCCCGCCGATCTCGCGCTCACCAAAAAACACAGGTACCGGATAACCCACAGCCACGGTATTCACCGGCGCGCCAAAGGCGTAGTTGGGCTTATTGTCCGTACTGGATGAGGCTCCGACGTTATATTTCGGCTGGGGTGTCAGCAGCTGCACCACGCCGCCAAGCGACATAGACAGACCGATCCCGGCAAGGGCCGTAGACGAGGCTGTAACTGCTGCAGCGCTGACGCCGTTTGCAGCTGCCCACGCAGAAAAAGAAGCGCCTGCGGTAAAATACGCGGCCACGAGCGCCACTGCCCCGATAACGATCTGCAGTACGCCGCCGCGCTTTGAGCCTTCGGTTATGGCTGAAATCCGGTACACCGCCCCGCCGCGGGTCATGTCGAACTCATCAGGGCCGATGTTGTGTTTGCCATTGAAGAAGGCAAAGCGGATCCCCTTCATATGCCCCTCTGACAGGTAGCGTTTAAAGCCGGGAACCTGGCTGCACATGGCGCGCAGCATCTCGCGCAGATCCTCAACGTGAAACTGGTGCTCGCGCCCGAACTTTTTCGCCATACGGCCTTCAAGAATCAGTGTTTTCAGCATTCATCAACTCCCTGTGCCGGACCACACGAACTGTGCGATCGCGGTAATACTTGCCGTAAGGCACCCGGGCAGACAGGCTGCCGAAATTATGGTGCAGCATGATATTGTCCTGGTGCTCGTGGTAACCGAGGTAAACAGCCGCATGGTTGGTTACCTGCGCCTGTACGCGCATCATGATCATATCGCCGGGACGCATATCAGACGGGTCCACCTGGACAAAGCCTTCTGCCTCCCAGTTATCGTCGTAGCGGTTTTCGCCCTGCTCCCACCATTCGTACGGTACCGAGTAATCACCCAGGGTAATACCGTGCTCACGCTGGTACCACTCCCGGATCAGTGCCCAGCAGTCGGCAAAGCCCAGCACCCAGCGCCGCCCGGCATAGTCCCGGTCCTCACGGGGTGCCAGAGTGCAGAAGTCCCCGTCCGGCCAGCTCATGATGCCCCATTCCACCCCGGACCAGTCGCACTGCACCCTGTCCATTTCGGAGGGCACAAGCTGCACCACATCAGGATGCGAGTGGATAATCATAATGATTTCTCCCTGCTCCGATGCTGCCAGCTTATCCTCCGGTGAGATCGTGAAGGCCTCGGCGGGTGTTTCTGAGATATTGCGGCACGGGATAAACTGCTGCGCCCGCCCGACCTGCACCACCACGCCGCAGGCCTCGTTCGGATATTCCGCTGAGACGTGGGCGCGGATCGCATCCATCAGTTTTTTTCGCATGGTTATTTACCCTGAAGGTTTGCCGCCGGGAAACCGCCAAACGGCAGCGGGTTACCCGTCCCGAACCGCGCTTCGCAGTCCGGCATCAGACCACCGCACATATCCAGCGCCGGGTTATCCGTGGGGGTGCCGTCCTTAAGAAAATAGCGGTTCCCGTTGTAGTCGCATCCGGTACCGGTGCGGTACCAGCCGCGCGTGCACCAGGTGCAGACGGGCGTGATCTGCCGGGTGGGTAGCTGCAGGTTCTGAATGTCGAACGGTGAGCACAGCTCAAAGTCGACCTGTACCCGGGTTTCTGCAGTTTTGGCATTGACGTAAAAAAGCTGCACGCGCTCGTCGGCCGGGCTGGCGTTCGGGTTGCCCGCGGTCCAGTTGGCTGCGTCCAGGTATTTCGCCAGCGTGGTGTGGATCTTCACCTTCGCCCTCGCCAGGTCGTCGAACTCAAGGCACAGCGCCGTCACGTAGTTGCCGACGTTCGACACGGAAAGCGTGGGGGTGGGCTGCGCCCCGGTGCTGGAGAGCTCCAGGCCTTTCAGTTCGTACGGGTAAGGATCGTACTGCTGACCCTGCCAGATAATGGCGGGCAGGTTGTCGGCGGCGAAGGCGGCCCAGCCTGTCGAAGCAATATTGTGGGCATGGAAGCGCAGTATCGTATCCATACCAAATTCGGTGCCGTCGATTTCAATCAGCTGGACAAGCTGGCCCGGTTCCAGCTGCTGTATATCCTGCGTGAAACTCATATTCACCCCATAAAAAAACCGCCCGGAGGCGGTTGGTTAAGCTGGATTTAAATATATTCAGGGAGCAAAGGCCTGCTCGAACGTGAACGCCACTGTCGCTTTTTTTCCAGCGGGGAACGAAACACTGAATGAATCAGCTTTCATCCGGTAGAGTTTCTTTTCTCCCCACGGGTTCGTCCACCAGAACGATTTGGTGATGTGCGACATAAGGAACGCGCGCAGTGCAGCGGCCTCGCTTCGTGTTCCCGTCCAGTCAAGATCCCAGGCTTCGGACCTGTCATTGATCCCCATGCCGGCGATCTGTTTATACCCGTCGCCAAACTGGGCCTGAAGCGTGCGGGCACTTTCAGTTCCCCGGGCTGTTTTACGGGTACGCCAGCTGAATGTGTCTGTCATTGCTACCTCCTTGGGTAAAGTACACCACCCGGCCCCATTTCCTTTTTGAGCCGGTCAGTAATGGTCTGCTGGACAATGCCCTGAAGCTGCCGTGCCGTTCCGATGGTATCCGCCTGGCTGGTCTCCCCTCCACCGCCCTGCTGACTGACACTGACCGGCGCATAGACACTGATCCCCCTCAGGGAAGAAGCGGGCATACTGCCGCCGCCCACCAGTCCGCCGGATGCGTAACCGCGCATCATGCTGTACAGATTGCCTACTCCGATCCGGCTGGTCGCCTCTTTGGTAAAAACGAACTCCCCGCGGTGTACCACCCCGGCAGGTTCATATTTACCGCCCGACCCGGTGTAGCCGCCCCCGGCGAATCCGATTGCCGAACTTACAGCGCCCACAACCCCCACCCCCGCCTGTTTAAGGGCGATCTGCGCCAGCATCGAAAGGGTTGAGCGGGTAAAGTCACTCCACTTTGCTTTTCCGGTGGTAAGCATGTCGGCAAGGTTTTGCGTCATGCCGTCAAAGGTGCTGGCCGCGACATTTTTCATCTGTCCGTACGCGTCTCCGGCTGAATCGGCGTAATCAGCCCAGGCGGATTTCCCACCAGACAGCCAGTCACCGCGTATTTTATCCTGCTGCTGGTAATACCCCTGAAGCGCCTGTAGCTCTTTCTGATAACCCTGATCTTTTTCAGACCCGCCGCCGTTTTTCCACCCCTGAAGTAACTGAGCCTCTTCATTGCGCCGCTGTGCCGCACGACTGCTCATTCCGGCACTTTCCGCCAGCGCCCGCGTTTTCTCACCCATCTGGGTTTCATACTTCTGCGACGTGTCCAGCAGACGGTTCAGGCGCTCCTGCGTAGCGATCTGGTCACCCAGTTTTGCATTGATCTCTGCCTGCGCGAGCACCCTATCCTTGCTGGCGAGCAGGGATTTTTCATCTTCAGTCAGCGACCGGGTTTTCGCAGCCTGCTCAAGTACGGTAAATCTGGCCTGCTCTTTCCACAGCTGCTGGCGCTGCTGGCTAATCGTATCGTTGATATCACTGTGCTGGCGCAACACCTCCAGTTGTGTCTGCAGCTCCAGTGTTTGAATACTGGTGCTGTCAGTGAGCTTCGCGCCACCCGTCGTCCTGATTTTTGTTGGTTTTTTCAGCGAATCATCGTATTCCTTTTTGGCCGCCGCCAGGTTGATGTTGTAGTCTGCCTGGAGGATCCGCCCTTCTTTCAGCGCCTTGTTAAGCTCACTCTGACGGGCCGTGTATTTTTCCAGGGCTGTTTGGGTTTTGGCATAGTTTGCCTGTGCCTGCGCGGCATACTTCTGACGATCAGATTCCGCTGCTGCTTCGCGGGAGGTATTCTCCTTGTTCGCTTTAGCAATCCCCGCCTGCTGCTGCGCCATATCAAGTGCCAGGCGGGCAGTTTCCCGGTCATTCCAGAACCGGGCGCGGGCCTCATCATTTACATAATGATCGCCCTTTCGCAGGTTCCAGATCTCATCAGCTTTTTTGAAAGCGGCTTCTGCTTTGGCCACCATCAACTGGGCGGTATCGGGCCGACCGACATCAAGCGCTGCATCCCACATCGATTTGAAGGTACGCTTCAGTGCGTCAGCAGCTGACTCAATCGACCCCATGTTTTCCCGGATGGATTTCGTTTGATCGTTAAATCCGGCGGTTGCAGCATCGTTCGCCGCCTTAAGGGCCCCGGCTTCATCACCTGCACGCTGCAGCTGGGCTACATGTGCAATCTGCTCCGCAGTGACGTTGTGAAATTGCTGAGCCATCGCAATGAGCCCCGATGTCGGGTCCGTTGCCAGCTTGCCATACGCAGCGGCAACCTTGTCGACTGGAACGCCCGATGCTTCGGTGAAGCGGGCAACGGCCTGGCTCATGTCGTCAAAACTGGCACCCGCACGTACACCAGCGTTGATCAGTTCTGTCAGTGCTTTGGTGGTCTGATTAAACGTCAGTCCGGCGGACTGACCGTTTCGTGCAAGCACCAGCACGCGATCGGCTGTCAGCCCCGCAGTGTTACCGGAGAGGACCAGCGTTTTATTAAAATCAGACAATGTGGACGAGCCGGCGTACCACGTGTAGAGCAGCGCCCCCACAGCGGTCGACAGCGCCCCGACACCGATCATAAGCGGCGAGATGGTACCCAGTAGCGCGCGAAATGTTGGAATAATTCCGCCAAAGGAGTCCTTAACCTGTCCGCCTTGCTGGAGCAGGATCAGCCAGGGGCTCTGTCCACCCGCCAGCTGCGTGGCAATATCTGTAAACTGCGCCGGGAGCATGCGCATCGCCGCGTTATACTGACCGACAGAGATACCAGCCTTGCGGGCTGCGCTCTCCTGCCGGCTGAATGATTGCTGAATCCTCAGAGCAGAATCGTTCGCTGCGTCTCCCGTCTGCTTAAATTCTTTTTTGACGTAGCTGATTTGCTCGTTAAATTTCGTCGAGTTAACGTCAAGATTAACAACCAGATCACCTACTGCCGTCTGGGCCATAACGCACGCCTCCTGATATACCTGCAGCCTTCGCCATCAGCGCATCGTCGTCCTGCTCTGCTACTTCAACGGGCTCAGATGCAGGCGAAAGAATGCTGAAGCTGTCAGGCGTCAGCTCCGGATCGGCAAAAAACAGGGTTGAAATGGTATAGAGCAGGCCGGAGAAGTGGGCATCCAGCTGCGCATCATGAAAGAAGTTATCCCGGTAGAATAATTTCCAGTCGCCGTATTCCGTTGAGGACATGCCAGCAAGCATGGCGCGCCAGTCAGGGCGACCGAACTCGCGTGCCAGTTTCAGCACAAACGTCAGCTCACTGGCGAGGGCTTTTCCGCCGTAACAGGTTCCGCAGGTTCGCTGATTTCACCCTGCTGATCCTCAGACTGCGGTTCAATCATGCCGGAGAGGAGTTTCACCTTATAATCCGCTTCAGCAATAAGCTCTGTCGGCCAGGTCTGCAGGACTTCATCCTGAATTTTTGACACTTCCGCTGACGCACCCTCAGGGAAGGTGCCTTTCAGCGCATGACCATGCCAGAGCGACAGCGCCACAAGGTATGCACCGTTTTTCACGGTGAGGGTGATAGCGGCCTGGAAATCACCTTCTTCAACCGCTTCCAGCTTTTTCAGGTATTCAAGGTGTTCAATACGCTGCAGCGCCGACAGCTGGTACAGCGTCACGCTGCTGCCGTTACGCTCGAGCAGTTCAGTTTTAAGAAACATATTTACTCCGGAGTACGGGGCTCACGCCCCGGGATTCAGGACACAGTCACCTTGCAGATCGCCACAAAGTTACCGTTATTGGTCATGACAATAATTTCAACGGTGCCCGCCCCCACGCCGGTGACAGTCAGCGTTGAGCCACTGACCGTCACTGTTGCTTTCGACGGGTCGGAGGTCGCCACGCGGAAGGAGGCGTCAGAAGCGCTGGATGGCAGGACCGACACCACCAGCTGCGTGGTCGCACCGACAGCAACCGCGGCGGTGGATTTATCCAGGCTGATCCCGGTCACGCCAATCACCGGTGTGCCGCTATCTTCTGCCAGAGCGGGTTTACCGTTATTAGTGATTTTTACCGTTCGGGTAATCACTTCTTTTGCTGAAACCGACTTACCCAGACTGCTTACCCAGCCTTTAAATACATCGACGGCGCCATTCGGGTATTTGATTTTGTAACCTTTCACCTCGCCGCCATCGAACCAGTTCACCAGATCCTGCTGGCCGCTTTCACCCGGCAGCCATGCCAAGGTAAAACTGGTATCGCCGGCGGATTTTTGCCCCTGCATGGTGGAGGTCCAGTCGGCGTTGTCATCATCGATGTAGGTGTCATCTTCTGACTCGGCGGTGAGCTCACCCGGCTGCAGATCTTTAATCTTTGCCAGCCGCAGCCAGCCAGCATCCGAAACCGGGCTGGCATAGGGATCACCGCTGCCGGTATAAATCCAGAGCGTGGTACCGGCACCTTTCGTCGGTGCCATCGGGTTAGGTGTTGGCATAGTTACCTCACATTACATATGAAATTGAGTATTTAAGGTCGGCTGATCCCCAAGTCGCCATTTCGTCATCGCGCTGATAGTCATAGCCCTGGGCAGACATGGTTTCGATTAAGGGGGTGAGGCCGGGTAGTTCGCTGAGTTGGGGGTAGATTTTGCTTTCCATCCAGGTATCGAGAGCGGTATCCGTTTCGCTCGCTTTCAGAAACACCTCGATATGAAGCGTGGCCCGCCAGATATCTTCGTCAATGGATTCCTCTGTGGACTGGGCGTCGGTGATATAAACTGCCACAGCAGGGAGATCTTCGGCCTCGAGCACAGCAGGACGGCCATCAGAAAACGTTACAGGGTCAGTAATGCCTGCTTTCAGGACATCGAGAACCGCCTGGCGGATCAGGGGATGTTTCATTTGGTCAGAATTATCCTCAGTTGGTTGCGTAAAGCTGCCGAAAGCTCTTTCGGAAGATCCGTTGTCGTCAGACGGGTACTTTCTTTCTTGAATGCCTCGGTCAGTGGCGCTGCCAGAGGGATGCTCACCACCTCGAGCGGATAGCGGCTTTTGGTGGTCCGCCGCAACACGTGCCAGCGCCCGTTTTTAAGTTGCTGGATGAATCCGCCCGGGAAGCGAAACCGTCCGATGACAAGAACACTTCGGACGCCAGCCGTATCACGCTTACGCCTGGAAAGCCGCACGCTCGCCACACCCAGTTTTATCGCTGGCAGGTTGCCGCGGTTCACCCGGATAGTCGCCTGCGGTTTGCGTACCGTGGCTTTCTTCAGCCGGGCACGTTGATTGACCAGCTTCCGCTGCACCCGGGTGTCTTTCGCAACCTGCCGGGTACTGCGGGATATGGCTCTGGTAGCAACGCGGTTCACAGCCTGAGAAGATGCCCGCTGCACGGCGGTTTTGCTGATGCTGTCCAGGTTAGCGATCGCCTGTTCGAGCCCTTTAATGGACATAAAGCCTCCATCACTCAATCCAGATCTGTGGCTTACCGTTGAAAAGCTGCTTACGGGTAACGGTGTAGTCCTGGCCCCTCCAGTGGATGGTATCGCCTTTGCGCGGGGACACTGTAAGGGAGAACACCACCAGTGACAGGCCATCCCCCACCAGCGGCCCCATTTCTGCGACAAACTGGCTTTCAACTGCATCAAAACTGACACCGTTGATGGTGACCTTATCTGCCATCAGATTGACGGTGGCCGCGTCCATACGGGCCACCATCGCGTCGAAGGGGTTAGCCATTCAGCCTTACCAGTACGAAAGTGGCGTTAGCCCCTGCGGCCTGCCAGGCTTTTCCGGCCACCGTCGCCCCGGTAGCATCCAGCTGAATCTTCCCGCTTTTGAAGTACACGGTTTTGCCCTGGGCAATATCATCAGCCGCCAGTTTCGGCAACTGGACGACGCCAGTAGTGAGCCCTGTGCCGGTTTCGCCGACGGCGATATCAGCGATAGCGATCGCCAGCACATCACCCACGGCGACGGGCGTGCCACTGGCAATTACCGCCGAACCCGGGTTGGTTAAATCAATGGTGTGACCATCCTGTACGTAATTCTTCATGATCTCTCCGTATGGCCCTCACGGGGCCATATTGCAGGTATAAAAAAAGCCCTGTCGGGCCGTTTCAGTGTCGGGGGGGGGTTACTTGCCGGATGATTTTGCCAGCCCGCGATAATCCAGCGGCGCCACGCCAGCATCAATGCGGACTTTCGTCGCGACGCCGTCAGTGGTGAAGCCTTCCTGCTGATCAATGTACGGGGCATCAATGCCATTGAGATACGCCACTTCGATGGTATCGGTGCCCTGCGCGGCAGCCAGATACCAGGCCGCCGGGTCGGCAAAATCAAGACGAGGTTCTGAAATCACCTCAGCAAAGTTCTGAATAGGGTTATTGATACCAGCATTGATGTCGGCACCTTTTACGCTGGCTGACTTAATGGTCTGGTTGGCCAGTGTTTCCAGACCCACCGGGACAAGCATAAAGGCCGGGCGAATGTTGAGGGCACGCTCACCTTCTTTCTGCTTGCGCATGTTCTGGCGGGCCTTATCAATGCTGTCAACGCTGATGGCACCAGTTGAAAGGTTGGCATGGTCAGCATGGAAGAGCGGCTTACCATCTGACAGTGTCTCGTTACCGGTCAGCACCGCGTAGACCAGGTCGCCAATTGTGGCTTTTGCAGCGCGGCCCATCTTCATCGGAACGTCAGTCAGTTGGTTCAGGTCATCGTTAATGATGGCCTGGCGGGTGATGGAGAAGATCTCACCGTAAGTAGCCAGCGCGATGGTTTCGCCCTTATCCTGCGTGGTGATGTACTTATATTCAGCCCCCTCACGAACCTGACGCAGGGACGGGAAGCCGCCCATGCCGACGCGATGCGCCGTTTTAAAGTCGGACAGCTGGCCTTTTTTTGTCCAGAGCTCGAAGGTCTCAGCCGCTTCATCCCAGCCCTGCAACAGCGCCTTGTTGGCGACATCGAGCAGGATATTGCCAAAATCAGAGGAGCTGTGGGTCAGCGCAAAACCAACCATCTGCATTGGGTTGTAGCTGGAGACACCGAACCCGCGCTCAGTCAGGGACATACGGGCGTATTCGCGCAGCGTCATACCGTTATAGACGTTATCACGTTCCAGATTTTCATAGCCGGCACGCGCCATCAGCGCCTGACGGATCCCGTCGCCGACAAAGTTACCGTTCCCGGCATAGACATGGGACTGTCCCTGCGTTGTGGTGTTGGACGGCGTGGCATTTTTACCGAGCTCTGCCAGCAGAACATCTTTAGCCTGGCTGACCGAACACTCTGGATCAGCAATGCATTTAGCCTGCAGCTCCTGATGCTTGCCGCCGAACATGGCGAAGAGGTCCTGAATACCGTTCACGCGTGCCTTTTGCTCTGCAATAACCTGCGCACGGATATCTGTTTCGCTGGCACCTGCCGCCGGGGCGGGCTGGGTGGCAACTGGCTGCTGTGTTTCGCGCGTAGCGGTATTACGCGGCGGGGTGACCATGTTGCGAATGCTGTTTGGCATCTTTTCAAATTCCTCAATACGTTTCGAATGGATGCAGGCCATTGCCTGCAGGGATGGGGTGACCTGGTCAGCGAAGCCCAGCTCCAGACATTCCGTGCCGGAGAGCCAGGTCTCATCCTCCAGCATTGCCGCAATTTCTTCGGGGCTTTTGCCCGTCTTCTGTGCGTAAGCCGGGATCAGCACCGACTCCACTTTGTCGAGCAGGTCGGCGTAGTCGCGCATGTCATCAGCATCTCCACCCGCAAAACCCCACGGCTTATGGATCATCATCATGGTGTTTTCCGGCATGATCACCGGATCCCCTACCATAGCGATCACTGATGCCATAGAAGCGGCCAGGCCGTCGATATAAACGGTGATCGCCGCGCCATGGAATTTCAGGGCATTAAAAATGGCGATACCGTCAAAGACATCGCCACCCGGGGAGTTGATATGCAGTTTGATGTGAGTGACGTCGCCCAGCGCCTTAAGGTTTGCGACGAATTGCTTCGCCGTTACTCCCCAGTAGCCGATCTCGTCGTAGATGTAAATTTCGGCTTCATTTTCCGAACTGGCCTGCATACGGAACCAGCTATTTTTTACCTGGGCTTTCGGGCGGTTCTTTACCCGGTTTTTTTTCCTGGACACTGGTGTCTCCTTTGTCATTTGCCGGGTCGGTATCAAACACCAGCCCCTGTTTACGGTTTTCGTCAACCTCCGCCTTACGGCGGCGCTTAACATCATCAGGATTTGCGCCGCGGGCGCGCACCCATTCACTTTCGGTAGCAGCACCACCCCGGAGCAGAATTTTCCAGGCGTTCGCCTCTTTAACCGGATCAATCCATGGCATCACAGGACCGGAGAAGACAGCACTGTAAAGCGTGGACTTGTCCACGGTGGGCGGTACCTCAATCTCACCAGAGACAATCGCCATCTTTAGCCATGTCCGGTACATCGGTCGGGTGATCGCCGCGATGAATGCGTCCTGGAGAATGAAATACCCCTCGGTTGACTCCACAAGCTCCTGACGCTGCGCGCTGTATGTCCCGTCGTAATTACGCGCGATACTGGAAAAGCTCCCGCGCGACCCGGCGGCCACAGCACGGAGCTGGCCGTTGCGGAAAGTTTCGAGGTTGGGGTTTGGTCGGTCCGATTTGATCATCCCGATATCTTCACCGGGACGGAGATCGTCAAACAGCATGCCGGGTTCAATGTTCAGTTCCCGGGCACCCTGCGCGCTGTCTTCCGGATACGACTGACCATCACCTTTCTTGATGAACATGCCCAGTGCCGCAGCAATGCGGGCAGCGGTCAGTTCGGCGTCCTCGTACTCCTTCAGCGCTGAAAGACGCATCAGTACCCCGGCAAGCAGCGAGTTACCTCTGATTTGATGCAGGCGGCGCATAAACTTCAGGTGAAGCATGTTCTCTGCCTGAATATCCTTGGTATCTCCCTGGCGCATGCCTTCCGCCGGCAGGTTTTTGTAGACCATGTATCGTGTCGGGCGGCCCCAGTCATTCAGGTAAATGCCCTGGCACAACTTCTGACCCGTCTCCGTCTTCTCCATCGGCACAAAGTCAGGTTCCAGCGCTTCAATCCAGAAAGGAATGTCTGCCACAGGCGACAGACCATTCCCCGTGCCACTGACCAGCTGCGCGAACACCTCGCCGTCACGTAACCAGGTCCGGCACATCAGGCGCTCAAGCACAGGCCGGGTAAACTGTCCGGTAACATCAGGAGAAACGGACCACTCCGCCCATTTGGCACGGATCTGCTTGGCAACGTCAGCGGCGATCGCGCCATTTTTCATCAGGGGTTGAGGCTCAACGATGATGCCTTTCGCACCCACGATGCGCTCTTCGAGCTTATCAAGGATGCCGATCACCAGATCGTGGTTACAATCGAGCCACCGGGCCTGCTCGCGCAGTGAGCGTCCGCCAAATTGCGTCAGCTGATTCGCTGAACGGTTCTCGCGTTTTGCACGGTGCGTTCGGGTAGGAATGACAGCCTCGTATGCCTGGATCATCAGGCGCGACTTAAGGCGCTCTGCTTTCCAGCCAGGAGAAAACACGCCTATCAGATTATCCAGGGCGCTCATCGCGGGAACCTCGCCAGTTTAAAGGAGCCACCTCTGCCGGTTGCGGCAGCCAAAGCAGTTGCCTGTTTTCGTTCCCACTCCTGACGACCTTTCCGTATCTCGCTCAGGTTTTCCATGGTCATCTGCTGACCGTTAAACGTGATGGACTTGCCCTGTAGAATCGCCATTTCCGCTTCGGTATAGCGTCTGACCATGTCCTGAATATCATTGAGATTCACACCCAGCCTCCTGATGATGATGACCATGCCGATTCACGGGCTGGTTTCGTAGCCTTAGATTCTGATACTGACGGTTTTGCAACCGGCGCCGCTGCCACTGCAGGCGCGTCTGGCGATGGCTCAGCCACGAGATAACTCTCCCGGCGCGCCCATTCAGGGGCGTCAGGCCACTTAATCTTTTCGTAACCATGAAGAATGACCAGGGCATGTGCGTAAACCATAAGGTCAAACGCTTCGTTGGCCCCCTTGCCTGGCTTCGTCCATTTCCCATCAGATGATCGCTCCTCATAGGTCAGTTCGTCGTAAAACCACCCTCCCAGCCAGTCAGGAAAATGCACGTAGTTCGGCCCCGGCACATCGCGCCACAGCGCGTTGTTGATCCGGTCTTTCAGTGCGTTTGTCTGGAGAAGGTAGAGAGGGACATCGCCGGCCGCCTTCGCACGCCGGGTAGAACGCCCGGTGTTATCCGGGTAGGTTTTGGTAATTAACTTCGCCCGGGTCTGGCTATCACCTTTGAAAAGCCACACTTTGCGCTGCAGACCGTCACGGCGACAGCGCCGCCAGAACTCATAGGCGTTGTCAGTAACACCATCTTCACCGCCGGAGTCGACGGCCATTGCCAGCAGGCTCATTCGCTTTCCCGGTTTGCCATCAAGCGCCCAGGTTTTCTCCAGCACATCGGTACGCAGAAGATCCCAGTCCTCCGGGTAGCTGGCAGGGTCGATATGATAGCTTTCGCCGTCAGGCGTGGTGCGCATCGACTGCATGATGTTGTACCGGTCAACCACCCACCGTTCGCCGTGGGCACCATAGCCAACAACCTGCACCACAAATCGCCGGTTTTTACCGCCCTGAACATCGACAGTCGCCACGAGGAAGTTAACCCCAGCAGGCACGCGCCGACGTTCTACCGGTTCGGCGCGCTGCAGCAGTTCGTCACCTTTGCGTTGCTCAATGCTGGAGCGCGGGAGATACGGCAGCCCCCAGTCGGTGTTAATCACCGTCTTCAGCGTTTCTTCGCTGCCGGTCGCCTCGTACTCCTGTTCAGCGGTCAGTAGTTTGTAAACCAGTTGTGCCCATGTCTGATATGCAGCTGCCGGGCCTTCCATCCAGAACGACGCGATACGCGACCGCCGCCCGGCACCCGTTATTCTTCCGCTGCTGTCGATCTGCTGATCCTCACGCAGCCAGACCCCTCTCATATTCAGGGTACGTTTCTGGTCGGCGGTGATCACCCCGGAGCAGGAAGGGCAATGGATACAGGCCGCTTCGCTGGCTTTTACCGGATCGCTGATCTCCCGGTAACCGGTCATCGCCGTCATCTCAGGCTGGAAAAACTCACCACAATGCGGACATGGCCAGTACCAGCGGCGGCGATCGCCGCGGTTGTACAGTGAAAGAATACCGGTTGTCGGCGGGGCTTCATGCGCCGAACTCCGGCGCCACTTTGTATCGCGGATGTCCCGGCCTGGTGAGCTCTCCACCAGCGTCATGCCGGACGACATAAACGTGGTGGTACGCTTGGAGGCCAGAGAGAATGCATCACCTTCCCCGTCGATATCCTCCGGGAAGCGGTCGTAATCTGTCAGGGCGACGCACTTATAATCCGACGAGGACATGATATTGACCGACGGCCAGCCTATCTTGAGATAGTTACCTGCCCTGAAAGTCCTGTCGTAAACGTTGTTATCGTTCCTGCGGGGGCTAAGGCGGGTTGCCACTTCCGGACTGCACCGGAACGTGCGATCCAGTCGTTTCTTCGAGTGCTCGCGGGCCTTCTCTTCTGTCATCTGAATAATCAGCATGTCAGACGGGTCACAGACCACGTTATAAACCACCCAACCGTCAATCAGGCCGATCGTCTTCCCCGTTCGCGCCGGGCCGACAAACACCACTGCGTCATACTCGCGCGACGCCAGGCAGTTCATTGGCTCGAGTACATACGGCGCCAGATTCGGATCCCAGGGCACGGAGTTACCGGCACCCATTGGTACGCGCATAAATTTACTGACTGCATCGGCCACCAGCATGCGGCGTGGGGCACGAAGTATTCCAGGGACATCCTTTCGAATCCCCCGGGCAGATGCCCGCTTCGCCATCAGTCCTCCTCTGACTCTTCCTCCTCCGGTTCTGCGTCCAGCACGCGCTGCGCAATCTGGTCGCGAAGATCGTCAATCACACTCTGCACGCGGCTGACAGCTGAGGGGTTCAACGCGCAGTCACGCTCCAGAATGTCCGGCAACGTTTCCAGCACCTGCACCACAGCTTTTGCCATGACAGAAAATTCACGGGCTACCTCATCAGCCGGGATTAACTGGCCGGTATCCTGCTCGAATTTGAGTCGCTCGTTTTCCGCTTTCCAGTGAGCGAGCCTGTCCGAGGGCGTCATATCTTCGGCGCTGGACGCGACGACGGGTGCCATCAGCTCGGTCAGCACATCGGTGATGAGATAGAGTTTGAGTTTGTTGTTGCTGCCCAGCGCAGGCTCCAGTTGCTTAAGCCTGGCGGCAACGGTCTGGCGATGAACGCCGGTGATCCCTGCCAGCTGATTGATGTTCAGCTTCAGGGTGGAGAGTTCCTGGTCCATGATGGTGAACACTTTTTGAACGATTCGACATCATTGCTAAACCGCACTTATAAAAATCATACAGTTATGCACATGATGATGATAACCCTGGATCACGAAAACTAGCCTTTTTCCGCGTGCCCGCCGCCTCGTGGCAGGCCGCCCCTCCGGGAGGACCCGCCGGAATGAGAATATTTATCAATTGCAAACCAGGCGGTGATGGGGTGTGGTAGATATTTCGATGCGGCCAGGTCGCTAAGAACAACACATTTTCCATGCACACAGCTCAAAGACGCTCTTCTGAGACGCGTGGGATGCGCATAAAAAAGCCCCGCGAATGCGAGGCCATACCGTTAGCAGGCTTCAATCACATACCGTGAATGAAGTCATCGCTCCCTAATCTATGTGAGCCATAGTGTGCTTCGTAGCCATCCCCTGATGAAGCTGCTTTTGTTTCAGCAACATCTTTGGTGGCGTAAACACCGACTAAATGCCACGGGGATTTTCGAACAACTCCCCATCCTTTTACCCATCCCTCATTATCGAGATCAGGCTTTAATCCTTCTGCAACAAACATAGCTATCTCCTTTGGGTACCCGGAGGTCATGCTATGCAATTGAGAATGAAAAATAAATATTATTCAATCAGCTCAGCCGTGATCGTTAGCCATTTCAAATCATGGCGATCATGCGTCACAAAAATATCGGCATCACTGGCGGTAACATCGTAAGTTTTAGTGAATGGTTGGGAAGCTTTACCGGATAACGAGTCCCGGACTAATACTTTCTCATTCTGTATAACCTGGAAAGTGACTTTCGTCCCGTGAACAATGCCATCTCTGTGCTCCTCGAGATGAGCAATCGTAACTTTTAGCTTTTTCATAAATTGACTCCTGAGTTGCAGTACCACGGGCACTATGAGAATGCCTATAACATTATCCTTTTACCCCCTATAGGGCATATTTTATATTTATCCGCTACAGCCATTACGATGGCTCGGTCCATGATGATGGCAATAAAAAACCGCCCGAAGGCGGTTTAGATTAATTGCTTAGCAATTGCTCGATATTTGTTGGGATAGGGACGCCAGGCTCTACTTTAAGTTTGTTTAACCTTTCGAGGAGTGCTTGTCTCTCAGCCTCACTGGCGGACTGATAATAGGGCTTAACACGCTCTATGATTTCGTTAGCTGTTGCTGAAGAGCCAATCCCTGCGGCTCTTTCATTTTTAGTCAATGCGCTATAAATAACTTTCTCAACGGCCTGATTCATGGTCATTATCCTTAACCGATGGCGACATGCCACATCCTGTATATATGTTCACCATCGACCATTATCAAGCCACACGAAGCTCAGGACACCCTATGCTTAAAGTCCAGAGGAGAGACTGTGTCAGAGCCTCAGGGATGAGGTTCTATTTAGGGTTAGGTCGCATAGGATTAATCGTCATTGATCCACCAGCCAAAACTAAGAATCGTTCAGGTGTTTGCCAGTTCGCTTGTTAACTCAGCATTATGTGCCATAGTCAATATCCCTGCGAAGGCTCCTACCTACACCAGGGAACACCATGGAGCTGTATCATGACCCACATGAGAACACTCAACATAAGAGTCTGTTAATAGCATGTATTGCCCTCTTGCCAGAGGGCATTTTTTTACCAACATCAAGCCTACCAGCAGAATAGCTCTGTAATGGCTGCCACTTCCCGGAGTGACCACACCCATGCCCTTGAGTTGATTACTCCGGCTCGTCTCTTATAACCAGTGCATGACTGGCGACGGCTTCAAGCCTGCTTCAGCGGCCGGAGTGATAGCGCGTGTGGATATTTGAGCCATACTTACAACAGTCGCATTTTTCTTTTTGTTGGTCTAACAGAGGAGGAATGTATGCAGTTAGTAAGTGAGAAGGGTGTCGTGTCTTCCCGGGATTTAGATTTTCTTGCCAGTAGCTTTGCCCGGATGCGCTTGCACGGCCGACACCTCTGCACGGATGCAATTACCGGCAACATGGATGAAGACTGCCGGCTGTGGTTCCTTAAGCGTTATGACTTTTACGTTGAACAACTAAAAGATAAGGAACTGCAGTAGTAAGCACAGGCCGGGTGGTGACAGCTGCCCGGCATTCACTTCAAAGCAACGCTTTATACCAGGCCTGCCAGCGATACGTGTTGAGCCGCAGCTGGCGCAGGCATTGGGCGGTTTCTATATCAGCCTGTAGATCTTCGTCGCTGTTGGCACCAGCATCACTTCCCTTGCACGGCTCCTGCATCAAATCCGCTGATGGAGTTGGCAGCATCGATAGCCTGTTGCCGCAACCGGACAGACTCATCATCAAAATCACAAACGGTACGATTCGGATCCTGGACATATTTCACCACATCGCGGGTTATGGTTCGGTAGATGATCCGGCCTTCGTCGCTGGCCTTAGCGGCCTTCTGCTCAACAGGCTGAATCGCCTTCTCTGCTTTGGCGCGCTTATCGGCAGCCAGCACGTTGATGTGGTCGGCGTGGGCGTACCAGCCATTCCGGTACCGTAGCTCGCCATAGCCAATAGTTAGCAGCATGCCCACGAGAGCAATCAGCAGAACTGTTCGAAGGCTAAAGGTCATATTTGCTCTCCGCCAGGCACATCGAACGCTCCATCTCTCGCCGGTTCTGGAGGCCTTTCCACTTCATACCACCAGCGTAAACCCAGCGGCGCATCTCTTCGCACGCTCCGTCGTGATCGCCTTTATTTAGCTTGCGCAGCAACGTGGACTTCGAGAATGCATCAGAGCCAACGTTAAAAACAAAGCTGTAAAGTGCGGCGCGCTGATATTCGCCCAGCGGCACCTTAACCAGACTGTCTACCGTACGCTTGGCTGGCTGGAGGTCTTTCCATAGCAGCTGGTCACATTCGCGATCGGTATACTTTTTACCTCTCACGATATCCCGGCCCGTGTGGCCGTCGCAGACAGTCCACACCCCGGCGACGTCTTTATAAGCTTCGTGTTTCCGTCCTTCTACGCCATCTTGCCCACCGAGGAACAGCGAGGCGATCAGCATTGCACCGCCACCAGCAGCGGCAATGAGTTTGTTACGCTGGCTACTGGTCATTGGCATTTAATCATCTCCGACTTTGACTGCAGGCCCGTACTTCTCAAGCGCTTTTACCTGTGCATTGGCGACCTTGCGTTTGAAATACCAGTTAATAAGCCCTGTAACGATGATCCCGGCAATACCAGCCAGTACGCCGATGGCGCTCCATTCGTCAGGGCTCAGTTTTGTGAGGACGCCGTTCAGGATGGTTCCTCCTGAGGTGCCGAGGGCGACTCCGGTGACAAGTTTGCTCAT
>Ga0308168_1000475_pt1 | contig 48415 bp, 43 predicted proteins | sample PhyCR2_FD_202133 | JGI IMG/M metagenome (GOLD analysis project Ga0308168, IMG submission 202133) | Phyllosphere microbial communities from UC Gill Tract Community Farm, Albany, California, United States - DLSLRC.R2 | ecosystem: Host-associated > Plants > Phyllosphere > Unclassified | place: USA...
CTTTAGGGCATCATAAGCGTCATCTTTCGCGCCGCAGATGCGTTGGCTTCGCGGGCTCACCCCGGTCACTGACTCATGTCAGCTCCCGGGGATTCTCGCGCTTGCCGCCTTCCTGCAACACGAAATCTTTAGGGCATCATAAGCGTCATCTTTCGCGCCGCAGATGCGTTGGCTGCACGGGCTCACCCCGGTCACTGACTCATGTCAGCTCCCGGGGATCCTCGCGCTTGCCGCCTTCCTGCAACACGAAAGCTTTAGGGCATCACAAGCGTCATCTTTCGCGCCGCAGATGCGTTGGCTTCGTGAAAAGCAGGCATAAAAAAACCGGGCACCAGGCCCGGCTTTTACACAGGTTCAGGATTCAGGGATTGTTTTTCAGCGTCAGCAGCAAACCATCACGTCGCATTGATGCGGCTTCTTCCGGCTTGTGCTGCCGATCCAGCGTATCTGCCAGCCAGGCGTAGTCAAAGGCATCCGGACGCTGCTGCAGCGCCGCACGGAAGGCTTCCGCTGCCTGCTCCCATTCACCATGCTGCATCAGCAGTTGCCCCAGAGTGCTGTGCAACAGTGGCGTTGCACCATGCTGTTTGATTTGCTGGCGCAATGCTTTTTCCAGCTGCTCCGGATTACCGGTTTTCAGACGGGGCATCAACAGTACCAGCCGTTCATCGTACTGGCGCTTCAGACCTTCCAGCACAATTTGCTGTGCGGTGTCGTGATCGTCGCAGACGATTAGATGATCCGCCATGGCCACCTGTAAAGCCGGTTCCTGTCGGGTTTTCCGGCTCTGATTTTGCCACCAGCGCTTCAGGCCGTCGCTACCCTGATCGGCCATCGCCTGGCTCATCAGACCCAGCCAGGCCTGCTGTTGCAAATCGAGGCGATGGGCGTCATCACCAAGCCTGATTTTTTCCATCGCAGGAAGAATATCCAGCAAGGCGCTCCACGCATGTGTACGCAGATAGGCCTGTTCTGCAAGGCGCAGGACTTCGGGGTGACGCGGTGCGATCTCCAGCAGACGATCGATACCGTGGCGTGCCGCATGATCCTCATTGCGGGCCAGCTGAATGCGCACGCGGGTGATCTCTACCGGAAGCGGATCGCCCTTGTTTAGCTCAGACGCGCGCTCGAGGTGCTGATTGGCACGTATCTCATCACCACGCTGCTGTGCGGCTTCTGCGGCCAGCAGATAGTTAACGACAGGCTGTTCAGCATGATCCGCATGGCGCGACAGCAGTTTCTCGACCTGCTGATAGTCACCTTCGGCCAGCTTGATAAGGGCGGCATTGGTCTGTTTGTGTGCGCTGCGGCGCTTACGACCGCTAAACCAGCCGCGAGTCCGTGCTCCGGTCCGGAAAAGGCGGCGAAGCAGCCACTCAATGGCCAAAATGACGATCAGGGCGAGCACCAGCATGATCACCATCGCCGTCACGCTGGTTTTAATATCCCAGTTATCGGTGCGGATCAGCACGTAACCCTGATGGCCTGCCATCATAGGGCCAAGGACAATACCCGCCATACACAGCAGAAACAGAAGAAGAACTTTAAGCATTATTATTCTCCCTGTTGCTGGGATGTGGCTGACGGTGCCGCTGGCTGGGCCAGCAGATTACGTACGCGAGTTTCCATCAGCTTATCCAGCAGCGGCTGACTCTGCAGTGCTTCGGGAACATCCATCGATACGCTCTGCTGGCTCAATTCGTCCAGCTGGCTGAGAAACGCTTTGGTACTGGCATCATTGCTGTCAAACCAGGCGCGTGTCCATGCGGAAACGGTATCGATAGACTGTTTATAAATTTCATTCTGATGGCGGGGTACCGCCTGTGCGGCAATCAGCAGACGCGAACGGATATTTTCACGCAGGTAAATATCCTGATCGGGCGCCATCATTGGTTCTGCGGTGGCATCACGGCGACGGATAGTGATGAAATCGTCCATAAAGTTATGCCAGCTTTTCACCAGGTTCTGACGCCATTCCCGTAAAGAGGAAGAGAGCTCCCCGCTGTCGGAATCCATCGGCGCGTTGTCACTGTCGTTATCGGCAATACGCAAATTATCAACGTCGTTGGACAGCTGGTTCAGTTTCAGAATAATACCGTCATAGTCGACCTGACTGAGCGCTGACAGCGTACTGATGTCCTGAGTCAGCGCCCTGCGGGCATCGATCAGGCTGGGATCGTTCATATCGGCCAGGCTGGCATCCGCACTTTTCAACAAGGCGGCGGCGGTGGTCACATCCTGATCGCTCCACAGCTTACGACCGGCCATTTTCACCAGGTAATCAGCCTGCGCCAGCATCCAGGTTTGTGCGTCGCTGCCGGAAATGGTCGCGATTTTCTGCTTCAGTTCATCCAGCTGTTGACTCATCGCTGCCTGTTGCTGGCGAGCGGTCTCCAGCGCAGAGGTTTGCGTCGCCAGTTGCTTCACCAGGGACTGGTTGTCGCTGACTGCCGATTGCTGCAGATCCGAAAGCTGAGAGGCGAGGGCCTCACTGGCCGCAGCCTGTTGTTGTGCCTGATGTTTTCCATACATATAGAGGCCAGCACCCACGGCCAGCGCAATGGCGATTGCCACCACACCCAGTACCGTACCGCTATTCTTCGCTTTACGCGGCGGTTGTGGTTCACGAGTTGAGGTATCAACCACTGGGGTAGTCTCTTCAACCATGGCGGAGGAATCTTTGTGTTCCGTCATAATGGTTCATCCCATATTAAGTGCGCGTAGTAACGCATCATTATCGGCACCCCCGGCGACACAAATGTCCGCCCAGCCCAGGTTTCGGGCCAGAGTAGCCAAACGTTGACTGACGACAACCAGCCGACAGTGTAAGAGCCATTCATCCCGATCGACATCGGGGAACAGGCTGTAAAGCTGCTGCAGCATTTCGCCACTGGTGACAACCAGAGTCTGTATACCGTAGTTACGCCAGCGCCGGCCTTCTTCCGCACCATGATAATTTTTTTCACAGCGCTGATAGCACTCGATAAACTCTACCTGAGCCCCCCGGGCAAGCATAGTTTCTGCCAGTAACTCCCGTCCACCGTTACCACGTAGAATAAGGGCACGTTTACCGGCGACGGACTGCAAAGCCGGTATCTGGATCAGGATCTCACTGGTTTCCTGCTCGTGGGGCCACACGACGTCATGACCACTGACGGCGTGCAAAGCCAGCGCCGTGCTGCGACCTATAGCATAATAGTTCAGGCCATCGGGCCATGTCATACCGGCGTGAGATAACGCCGGGTGAGCATAGTGAATGGCATGCTGAGACAGGATAAAGACCAGGTCTCCTGCTCGCAGTGCGCCAAGTCGTTCGGGCAGGATGTCTAGCTGGGTTCCCGGTGTGAATTCAATCAACGGGAGCGCCCACGCAACCTGTCCACGCGCGCACAGACGGCTAACCAGCTCATCTGCAGCCGGTGATGGACGGGTTACCAGAATACTCATGCGGGGGGAATCCCCTGATAAACGTCAGCCAGAATTTCACGTGCGCCGTTATCCAGTAACTCTTCAGCCAGCGAAATGCCCATTTTTTCAGCATCAGCACGCGGGCCGCGTCGTTCACCTTTCACCATCTGGCTGCCGTCCGGTGAACCCACCAGGCCACGTAACCAAAGCTGATCGCCTTCCAGCACGGCATAGCTGCCGATTGGCACCTGACATCCACCTTCCAGGCGGGTATTCATCGCCCGCTCTGCCCTTACGCGGCAGGCGGTGTCCTCATCGTTCAACGCCGCCAGTAATCCGATGACCCAATTGTCATCCAGGCGGCATTCAATGCCAACTGCGCCCTGTCCTACGGCAGGCAGCGACTCCTCTGCGGGCATAATCTGGCGGATACGTTCCCCAAGCCCCAGGCGCTTCAGTCCTGCAACGGCGAGAATAATGGCATCATATTCTCCCGCATCCAGTTTCCCTAAGCGGGTACCAACGTTACCGCGCAGCGATCGAATGATCAGGTCCGGTCGGCGGGCGCTGATCTGGCACTGGCGACGCAGGCTTGAAGTGCCGACAATGGCCCCCTGTGGCAGGGCATCTACTGACGCGTAATGAGGGGAGACAAACGCATCGTGCGGATCTTCGCGCTCACAAATGGTGACTAAGCCCAGCCCATGTGGGAAGGCAACCGGCACGTCTTTCATGGAGTGCACGGCAATATCGGCGCGGTCTGAGAGCATCGCCTGTTCCAGTTCTTTAACGAACAGGCCTTTACCGCCCACCTTTGCCAGGGGCGTATCGAGGATCACATCACCTCGTGTCACCATGGGAACCAGTTCAACACGCAGGCCAGGATGACAGCTGATTAAACGCTGTTGTACATACTCCGCCTGCCATAAGGCCAGTGGACTTTGACGGGTGGCAATTCTTAAAATTTTGTCTAACATGCTTGATACCGTTTTGATCGTTCACTGATTATCCTATCATTGAACCGGGAAGGCTGTCAGTTAAACGGCGGTACACGGACGTAATGCAGTGAGTTGGTCGTAAAATGTGCTAAACTGTTAACTGGCGCAACTTTCTTTACGGTCAATCTGCCAGGTGTTAGATTGATCACGTTTCCGGCAATAATCTGCACGACTATTTTTAAAGCAAGCGGCAGAGGCTGGATAGCGAACTTTTATATACCCTTATCAGTCACAGAAGGGTGTAGGCACTGGGATAATCAGGCGAGACGTCTTGTACCTCTACATTGAGACACTGAAACAGAGACTGGATGCGATTAACCAGCTGCGCGTTGACCGCGCACTGGCTGCCATGGGACCTGCTTTCCAACAGGTTTACAGTCTGCTGCCAACCTTATTACATTATCATCACCCTTTGATGCCGGGTTACTTTGAAGGTAACGTTCCCCATGGCATCAGCTTCTACACGCCTGATGATAGCCAATTATCCTATCTCACTGATTTAGAAGATAAGTCGGGATCTTTTGCTGCTATCCCTCCACGGGGAGAAATGCCGGTTACCGGTGTTTACTCCATGGGCAGCACCTCCTCCATCGGCCAGAATTTTACCTCTGACCTTGATATCTGGGTCTGCCATCAGTCATGGCTGGATAATGATGAACGCCTGAGCCTGCAAAAAAAATGCACCCTGTTGCAAAAGTGGTGTGCCTCGATGGGCGTTGAGGTGAGCTTCTTCCTGATTGACGAAAACCGCTTCCGGCACAATGAAAGCGGCAGTTTAGGCGGGGAGGATTGTGGTTCCACCCAGCACATCCTGCTACTGGATGAGTTTTACCGCACCGCCGTTCGCATGGCCGGTAAACGTCTTCTCTGGAACATGGTGCCACGCGAAGAAGAAGAGCATTACGATGATTACGTGATGTCGCTTTATCAGCAGGGCGTGCTGACACCTAATGAATGGCTTGACCTTGGCGGCCTTGGTACGTTGTCAGCAGAAGAGTATTTCGGTGCCAGCTTGTGGCAGTTGTATAAAAGTATCGACTCCCCCTATAAAGCCGTATTAAAAACGCTGCTGCTGGAAGCCTATTCCTGGGAGTACCCGGCGACACGGCTGCTGGCGATGGATATTAAGCAGCGCCTGCATGATGGTGAGATCGTTTCTTATGGTCTCGATCCCTATTGCATGATGCTGGAGCGCGTGACGCATTATCTGACCAGCATTGATGACCATGCACGTCTTGACCTGGTACGTCGCTGCTTCTATCTGAAAGTGTGTGAAAAATTGTCGGTCAGCACGGAAGCGTCGGGCTGGCGTCGGGAGATCCTCAGCCAGCAGGTGAAAGAATGGGGATGGGATGATGACCGTCTGACGATGCTGGACAGTCGCGCAGACTGGAAAATCAGCCAGGTACGTGAAGCCCATAACGAACTGCTGGATGCGATGATGCAGAGCTATCGCAACCTGATCCGCTTTGCCCGCCGTAACAATTTAAGCGTGAGTGCCAGCCCGCAGGATATCGGGGTACTGACGCGTAAACTGTACGCTGCCTTTGAAGCGTTGCCCGGGAAAGTGACGCTGTTGAACCCGCAGATATCGCCCGATCTTTCAGAGTCGCACCTCACGTTTATCCATGTTCCTAATGGCCGTGCTAATCGCGCGGGTTGGTATCTCTATAACCAGTCGCCGGATATGAGCTCGATCATTAGTCACCAGCCACTGGAATATAACCGATATCTGAATAAACTGGTCGCGTGGGCATGGTTTAACGGCCTGCTGACCAGCAAAACGCGGTTGCATATTAAAGGGAATGAAATTTGCGATCTGGCGCGCTTGCAGGAACTGGTCGCTGATGTCTCGCATCATTTCCCGCTGCGTTTGCCTTCGCCTACGCCCAAGGCGCTCTACAGTCCGTGTGAGATACGTCACCTGGCGATCATTGTTAACCTCGAATACGATCCCACCGCTGCATTCCGAAATCAGGTCGTGCATTTTGACTTCCGCAAGCTCGACGTGTTCAGCTTTGGCCAGCAGCAGCAGTGCCTGGTAGGCAGTATTGACCTGCTGTATCGTAATTCGTGGAATGAAGTGCGAACGCTGCATTTTAACGGCGAACAGTCGATGATTGAGGCGCTGAAAACCATTCTTGGCAAAATGCATCAGGACGCATCACCGCCGGATTCCGTAGAGGTGTTTTGCTACAGTCAGCACCTGCGCGGGCTGATTCGAACTCGCGTTCAGCAACTGGTGTCTGAATGTGTGGAGCTGCGCCTCTCCAGCACCCGTCAGGAACCAGGGCGGTTCAAAGCACTGCGGGTAGCCGGTCAGACGTGGGGCCTGTTCTTCGAACGCCTGAGCGTATCGGTACAGAAGCTGGAAAACGCTGTTGAGTTTTACGGGGCGATTTCTAATAACAAACTGCATGGTTTGTCGCTGAAGGTCGAAACGGACCAGGTTCGCCTGCCTGCCGTAGTGAATGGCTATGCCAGTGAAGGTATTATTCAGTTCTTCTTTGAAGATACGCTGGACGATCACGGTTTTAATATTTATATCCTCGACGAAACCAACCGCGTTGAGGTGTATCACCATTGCGAAGGCAGTAAAGAAGAACTGGTACGGGATGTCAGCCGTTTTTACTCCTCTTCTCACGACCGCTTTACCTACGGTTCGAGCTTCATCAATTTCAATCTGCCACAGTTCTACCAGATTGTGCAGGCCGATGAGCGTTTCCAAGTGATCCCCTTCCGCAGCCAGGCTTTGACGCAGCTTTGTGCTGCTCTTCCGGATGACGCTGCCAGCGACGAATATGCCCGACGCTATCAGATGCATTAAGATTTTTACGATTCAATCCTCATCGCAATAATTTTATTGTCTGAATAACAGCATGGCGTTTACCTGACCGCCTTATCGGGGGTAATCGTGACACGATCACTGGCCTGCCGACCTTCCCGATCCCCTGCCTGCCTTCAGACGGCTGAATGAGAACGTACCAGCAGGGATTGCGCTTTTCCTGTTGCTTTTCGGACTTCACCTGCGATGATAGATGGCAATAGGTATCTTTAACGAGTAGAACAAGCATGAAGAAAAAACTTATCCAGCTGGCTCTGGTGTTGACTGCGGTCAGCCTCACGGGATGTGGCCTGAAAGGCCCGCTCTATTTCCCTAAAGATGAGCAGGCTAAACCGCAGGTACAACAGACCACCCCAACGACGCCACCCGCCACGTCGGAGCAGACACCTGCCACGACCAGCGGGCAGAGTGTGCAACCGGCTCAGTAAAACAATGACACACCCGGCGGAGCAGAAAATGCAGTTCTCAAAAATGCACGGCCTCGGTAACGACTTTATGGTGGTTGATGCCGTGACGCAAAATGTCTATTTTTCACCAGAGCTAATCCGTCGTCTGGCCGATCGTCATCTCGGGATCGGCTTTGATCAGTTGCTGATCGTAGAGCCGCCTTACGATCCGGATCTTGATTTTCATTACCGTATCTTTAACGCCGACGGTAGCGAAGTGTCACAGTGCGGCAACGGGGCACGCTGTTTTGCCCGTTTCGTTCGTCTGAAAGGGCTGACAAATAAAAACGAAATTCGCGTCAGTACGCAAACGGGTCGTATGATCCTCAGCGTCGATCAGGATGAACTGGTGCGGGTGAACATGGGCGAACCTAATTTTGAACCGCAGCAGGTTCCGTTCCGGGCGAATAAAGCAGAAAATATTTATCTGATGCGTGCGGCCGAGCAAACCGTTATGTGCGGCGTCGTGTCGATGGGTAACCCACACTGCGTTTTGCAGGTTGAAAGCGTTAAAACAGCCACGGTTGAGACGCTGGGCCCGGTGCTTGAGAGCCACGAACGCTTTCCCGAGCGTGTTAACGTTGGCTTTATGGAAGTCGTCAGCCGTGAGCACATCCGGCTGCGCGTTTATGAACGCGGGGCAGGGGAAACGCAGGCCTGTGGCAGCGGTGCCTGTGCCGCAGTAGCTGTGGGCATTCAGCAAACGTTGTTAAGTGATAACGTTCGTGTCGACCTGCCCGGTGGCACGTTAAATATTGCCTGGAAAGGGCTCGGACATCCCCTGTATATGACCGGTCCTGCCACTCACGTCTATGACGGATTTATTCATCTATGAAAAATGTTGGAGAACAGCAGGAAGCGGGTGAGGTATTGCTCGACGATCGTACGGTCAGCGAGTTCCTGCTGCAAAATCCAGACTTCTTTATTCGCAATGCCCGTCAGGTCGAGCAGATGGTGGTTCCGCATCCGGTGCGTGGAACGGTGTCGCTGGTGGAGTGGCAGTTAGCGCGCCAGCGCAATCACATTCAGCAGTTAGAAGAAGATATTACCCTGCTGATGGAACAGGCCAGTGCGAATCAGCAGCTGTTTGATCGTCTCTTTGCCCTGCAGGGGCGACTGGCGGCGGCCACCAGCCTGCACGACATGCTCAACCGCCTCCATCGCTGGGCGCGAGAGTTTGGTCTGGCCGGCGCCAATATCCGCCTGTTCAGTGAAAAATGGCGCATTGGCGCACCGTCCGACTTTACACAGCTTGCCCTGTCGCGTCAGGCGTTTGAACCGGTACGCATTCAGCGGCTGGGTAAGCAAACCCACTACCTGGGCAGCCTCAATGGTCCTGAGTTATTGTTACTGCTTCCGCAGGCCAGGGCCATCGGCTCGGTTGCCATGTCGCTGCTGGGTGAAGAGGGCGATCTGGGTGTGCTGATTTTCAGCAGCCGGGACAACCAGCATTATCAGTCAGGCATGGGGACTGTGCTGTTACAGCACCTCTCGCTGATGCTGCCCCAGCTGCTGTCACGCTGGGTTGAACGGGCGTGAACAGCGAATCGCCCCTGCTTCCTTACGTAGAGGGGTTCCTGCGTTATCTGAAGGTTGAGCGCCAGCTCAGTCCGCTGACGCTGACCAGTTATCACCGTCAGCTTAGCGCGGTCATTGGCCTGCTGGACGACTTAAACGTGAGTGACTGGTCCCGGCTGGATGCAGCACGGGTCCGATCCCTGGCCGCCCGCAGCAGCCGCAGTGGGCTGAAGCCCGCCAGCCTGGCGCTTCGTCTTTCCGCATTACGCAGCTTCCTTGACTGGTTGATTAGCCAGGGCGTTATTCAGGCCAATCCGGCGAAAGGCGTTGCCACGCCCAGAGCCCCGCGGCACTTACCCAAAAATATTGATGTCGACGAAGTGAATAAACTGCTGGATATCGACCTCAACGATCCGCTGGCCGTGCGCGATCGCACCATGCTTGAGGTGATGTACGGGGCGGGTTTGCGTTTGTCGGAGCTGGTGGGTATTGACCTTAATCACCTCGATCTGGACTCGGGGGAGGTGTGGGTCATCGGCAAGGGAAGCAAAGAGCGTCGCCTGCCGATAGGCGGAACGGCCGTACGCTGGATCGGGCACTGGCTGGTATTGCGTGAGTTGTTTGTGCCCGAGGATGAGGCGTTATTCCTGTCAAAACAGGGCAAGCGGATCTCGGCACGGAACGTACAAAAAAGGTTTGCCGAGTGGGGAGTAAAACAGGGGCTGTCCAGCCACGTTCATCCCCACAAACTGCGCCACTCTTTCGCCACGCATATGCTCGAATCCAGCGGGGATTTGCGTGCGGTACAGGAGCTGCTGGGGCATGCCAACCTGACCACCACGCAAATCTATACCCATCTCGACTTTCAACACCTGGCGTCGGTTTACGATGCTGCCCATCCCCGTGCAAAACGAGGAAAATCCTGATGCACTTCTACCGACCTTTACGCCCTGTCGCGGCCATGACCTTCGATCTTGATGACACGCTGTATGACAATCTTCCGGTGATCCGCCGCACCACTGAGGAGTCCCACAGTGCACTACAGGCGTATCATCCTGCTCTGAACGACTTCAGTGTGCTGCAGTATCAGCAGGTGCGCGATCGCCTGCTGGCGGCTGAACCCGACATTTACCACGACGTCAGCGAATGGCGGCGTCGTGCCGTAGAACAGTCGATGCTGGATGTGGGTCTCACCTCCGCGCAGGCGGTGAAAGGTTCCCGCGACGTGATGGCCGTGTTTGCCCGCTGGCGCAGCAAGATCGACATACCCGAAGAGACGCACGCCACGCTGGCGGCGCTGGCACAGCGTATTCCCCTGGTGGCAATCACCAACGGTAACGCGGAACCACACCTGTGTGGCCTGCAACAGTACTTCCGTTTCACCCTGCGGGCCGGGCCGGATGGGCGTGCCAAGCCCTATCAGGATATGTATCAGGCCGCCGCCGGCCGGTTAAACCTGGCACCTGAGCACATTCTGCACGTCGGAGATGACCTTATCACCGACGTCGCGGGGGCGATACGCTGTGGGATGCAGGCATGCTGGATTAACCCGCATCGGGCTAACCTGATGCAGAGCAAAGATTCCCGTCTGCTGCCGACGCTGGAAATTTCGCAGTTGGCATCGCTGACTGCGCTGATATAATAAGCTGGTTAAATATCCAGTGGGCGGCCTGATGCTGCCCCCGATCCCCGACGGTGCCTTATGGACGTTTCAGACCTGCTCGACAGCTTGAATGACAAACAACGCGAAGCCGTGGCTGCGCCGCGCAGTAACCTGCTGGTGCTGGCCGGCGCAGGGAGTGGTAAAACCCGCGTACTGGTTCATCGCATTGCCTGGCTGATGGCCGTGGAGAACTGCTCCCCCTATTCGATCATGGCGGTGACCTTCACTAACAAAGCGGCGGCAGAGATGCGCCACCGCATTGAACAGCTGATCGGTACCAGCCAGGGCGGGATGTGGATCGGCACCTTCCATGGCCTGGCACACCGTCTTCTGCGTGCACATCACCTGGATGCGAATCTGCCGCAGGACTTTCAGATCCTCGACAGCGAAGATCAGCTGCGGCTGCTCAAGCGGCTGATCAAAGCGATGAATCTGGATGAGAAGCAGTGGCCCGCACGGCAGGGGATGTGGTACATCAACGGCAAAAAAGACGAAGGCCTGCGTCCGAAACATATTGAAAGCTACGGGAATCCGATAGAGCAGACCTGGCTGCGTATTTATCAGGCCTATCAGGAAGCCTGCGATCGGGCCGGGCTGGTGGATTTTGCCGAACTGTTATTGCGCGCTCATGAGCTGTGGCTGAACAAGCCGCACATCCTTAATCACTATCGTGAACGTTTTACCAATATCCTCGTCGACGAATTTCAGGATACCAACAACATCCAGTATGCGTGGATCCGTATGTTAGCGGGTGACACGGGTAAAGTGATTATCGTGGGAGACGATGACCAGTCTATCTATGGCTGGCGCGGAGCGCAGGTGGAAAATATCCAGCGTTTCCTCAAAGACTTCCCCGGGGCGGAGACGATCCGTCTGGAGCAGAACTATCGCTCGACCAACAATATTCTGAAAGCCGCCAATGCCCTGATCGCCAATAACAGCGGGCGACTGGGTAAAGAGCTGTGGACGGAAGACAGCGACGGTGAACAGATTGCCATCTATTGTGCGTTCAACGAGCTGGATGAAGCCCGTTTCGTGGTTAACCGCATTAAGGTGTGGATGGAGAATGGCGGCGCGCTGAATGACTGCGCGATTCTCTATCGCAGTAACGCCCAGTCGCGTGTGCTGGAAGAGGCCCTGCTGCAAACCAGTATGCCTTACAGGATTTACGGCGGGATGCGCTTCTTCGAACGTCAGGAGATTAAAGATGCCCTGGCCTATCTGCGTTTGATCTCCAACCGTAACGATGATGCCGCCTTCGAACGTGTAGTGAATACGCCCACGCGGGGGATCGGGGATCGTACGCTCGACGTGGTCCGGCAGACCTCACGCGAACGCCAGCTGACACTGTGGCAAACCGCGCGCGTGCTCCTGCAGGAGAAAGCGCTGGCCGGGCGTGCTGCCTCTGCGCTGCAGCGTTTTACCGAACTGGTCGACTCACTGGCACAGGAAACGGCCGAGATGCCCCTGCACGTTCAGACCGATCGGGTCATTAAAGATTCCGGCCTGTGGCTGATGTACGAGCAGGAAAAGGGCGAGAAAGGCCAGGCACGTATCGAAAACCTTGAGGAACTGGTTAACGCCACGCGGCAATACGCCTATCAGGATGAGGATCAGGACCTGATGCCGCTTCAGGCGTTTCTGTCCCATGCCGCCCTGGAAGCCGGTGAAGGCCAGGCTGACAAATGGCAGGACGCGGTTCAGCTGATGACCATGCATGCGGCTAAAGGGCTGGAGTTTATGCAGGTCTTTATCGTCGGTATGGAAGAAGGCATGTTCCCCAGCCAGATGTCGCTGGACGAAGGCGGTCGTCTGGAAGAGGAACGCCGTCTGGCCTATGTTGGCGTGACGCGTGCCATGCAGAAGCTGACGCTGACCTATGCTGAAACCCGCCGGCTTTATGGTAAGGAAGTGTATCACCGACCGTCGCGGTTTATCGGAGAGCTGCCGGAGGCGTGCGTGGAAGAAGTCCGCCTGCGTGCCAGCGTCAGCCGCCCGGTCAATCATCAGCGAATGGGTACACCGATCGCGAAAAACGACAGTGGGTTCGCCCTTGGCCAGCGGGTACACCACGCCAAATTTGGTGAGGGTACCATCGTCAACCTGGAAGGCAGCGGCGAACACAGTCGTTTGCAGGTGGCCTTCCAGGGGCAGGGCATTAAGTGGCTGGTGGCGGCCTATGCCAAACTGGAAGCCATGTGACAGCCGGAAGGGCGCATGGCCCTGCTTGACGGCTTTTTAGTCTCAGCGTAACATGCGCCCACCATTACCCTAAGAGGACATTCGCCTTGGACACACCCAGTACATACTGGCTCATTGACCTGCATTCCAGGTGCAACTCCTAAGGCTATCCTCTTCTGCCGATAGCCTTCGTGGTTGTTGGCGACTGTTCTTCCCGTCGCTCTGAGTCAGTGGTGATCGCTGACTGAAACATCTGTTTCCCGTGTTCAAGCGCTCTGTCCCATTTTGTTACTGTGAATTGGGAGTACAGCTTATGTTGAGCGCATTTAAACTCGACCAAAATCGCCTGACCCGCCTTGAACTGGATGAGAGTGAAGCCAGGGACGAGCTGACCGGTTCCGTCTGGGTGGATTTGATCGAACCGGAAGACGCTGAACGAGATCGGGTGCAAACCGAGCTGGGTCAGAGCCTGGCTACTCGTCCTGAACTGGAAGACATCGAGGCCTCGGCGCGTTTCTTTGAAGATGAAGACGGCCTGCACATTCACTCCTTCTTCTTTTATGAAGATGCTGACGACCACGCCGGTAACTCAACGGTGGCGTTTACGATTCGTGAAGGGCGCCTCTACACGCTGCGCGAACGTGAACTTCCGGCGTTTCGCCTTTACCGCATGCGAGCCCGTAACCAGGTGCTCACCGACGGTAATGCCTATGAGCTGCTGCTCGATCTGTTCGAAACCAAAATTGAACAGCTGGCAGATGAGATCGAGAATATCTATAGCGATCTGGAAAAGCTGAGCCGCGTGATTATGGAGGGGCAGCAGGGTGATGCCTTTGATGAGGCGCTGTCGACGCTGGCAGAGCTGGAGGATATCGGCTGGAAGGTACGCCTGTGCCTGATGGATACTCAGCGCGCCCTGAATTTCCTGGTGCGCAAGGCGCGACTGCCGGGCAATCAGCTGGAGCAGGCGCGTGAGATTTTGCGCGATATCGAATCTCTGCTGCCGCATAACGAATCCCTGTTCCAGAAGGTCAACTTCCTGATGCAGGCGGCGATGGGCTTTATCAATATCGAACAGAACCGCATTATCAAAATCTTCTCGGTGGTTTCGGTCGTTTTCCTGCCGCCTACGCTGGTGGCGTCCAGTTACGGCATGAACTTTGAGTTTATGCCTGAACTGAAGTGGAGTTTTGGTTATCCTGGCGCGATTACCCTGATGATTCTGGCCGGTCTGGCGCCTTACGCTTACTTTAAGCGCAAGAACTGGCTGTAAGCGTCATCAGAGCAAAAAAATCGCCCCAGGGGGCGATTTTTTATAGCGGAGTTCAGATGCGTTGTGCAGTTTGCCGCCGCAATGACCACAGGGCATCAGCAATAAACAGTGCCAGAGCGGCCCAGATAAAGCCAAAGGTGACCAGTTTATCCGGCGTCATCTTCTCGCCATAGAACAGCACCGCCAGCAGGAACATCAGCGTTGGCCCCAGATACTGGAAAAAGCCGACGGTGGAGAGCTTCAGACGGGTACAGGCTGCGGTAAACAGCATCAGTGGAACGGTGGTAATCACGCCTGCCGCTGCCAGTAACAGGTTCAGACTCATCGGATTGTTACCCAGATGACTGGTCGCGCTGTCGGTGAGAGCAAACAGGTAAACGGCCGCAGGAAGAAGAAGCCAGCTGGTTTCAATCAGCATCCCTGTCTGGGCGTCGACGGCAATTTTTTTGCGCAACAGGCCATAAAACGAGAAGCTGATGGCCAGGCCAAGGGCAATCGCTGGCACTGAACCAAACTGCCACACCTGAATCAACACCCCGCAACCAGCCAGCGCTACGGCCAGCCACTGCAGGCGGCGGAAACGTTCACCAAGAAACAGCATCCCCACCAGTACATTTAACAGCGGGTTAATAAAATAACCCAGGCTGGCTTCCAGCATGTGGTGGTTATTGACCGCCCATATGTACAGTAACCAGTTACTGCAAACCACTACCGCAGAAAGCGCCAGCAACAACACTTTTTTGGGATGCTTAAGTAGCGTTCGCACGCTGCGCCAGTTACGGCTGACGGTGATCAGTACCAGCATAAAGAAAAATGACCAAATCACCCGGTGAGTCATGATCTCGCCGGGCGCGACCTGCTGGATCAGTTTGAAATAGACCGGGGCAATCCCCCAGATAAAATAGGCTCCCAGCGCAAATATAATGCCCTGACGCGTCTGCTGTGGATTCATTACGTTATCCAATCATGTATGTGGCGGTGGCACTGGCAATATGGACGCCAGCGTCATTATGCAGTTCCACGCGCGCCACTGACACTTTATTCCCGCCGCGCAGCAGACTGCTGCTGGCAATGAACCGTTCTCCACGGCCGGGACGCAGGTAATCCACCCGGAGATCGATGGTGCCCATACGCGATAAACGCTGACGCAACTCTTCTTCTGTGATGCTCTCCTGTCGCGTTAGCGCCGCGGTGACGCAGACCAGACCGGCGGCAACATCCAGTACGGAAGCGATCACGCCTCCGTGCAGAATTTTTTGCGCAGCGTTACCGACCAGCATTGTCTGGTTTGCCAGGCTCAGTTCGGCGTAGTCCGACTCCAGACGATCCAGCGCCAGCCCCAGTGCGCGGTTAAAGGGCATGTGGTAAACAAAAATCTCACCGATCAGGCGACGAGCGGCAGTCTGATCCATAGGTACTGCTGACATTATCGGGTCTTCCTGTAAAACAAAATGAAAGAAAATCAGGTTAATGGAATGTGTATATTATGCTTCGTTACCCGTGCTTTCCACTTTCGCAAATCAGCACTAATCTCTCAGGATTTTTCTGTGTAGAATGGCGTGCTTTTTATTCACTTATTCAATTTGCCTCTCTGGGAGATCGCTATGGCTCTGCTGAAAGGATTGCTGGCGTCAGCAATTCTGTTTCCGACGTTAGTACTGGCGCAGGAAGCCACGGTAAAAGAAGTGCATGACCAGCCAGCCGTGCGTGGCAGTATTATCGCCAACTTACTGGAGAAGCATGACAACCCCTTTATCCTGTTTCCTTATGAAAACAACTATCTGCTGTATACCGATACCAGCAATATCAACAAGGACGCGATCGAGTCTTACGACTGGGGTAACAAAGCCAAGCACGATGAAGTGAAGTTCCAGCTGAGTCTGGCCTTCCCACTGTGGCGCGGCATTCTTGGTGATAACTCTGTGCTGGCGGCGTCCTATACTCAGCGATCCTGGTGGCAGCTTTCCAACCGGGGTGCCTCATCGCCATTCCGCGAAACCAACTATGAGCCACAGATCTTCCTCGGCTGGGCAACGGACTACAGTTTTGCCGGCTGGACGCTGCGCGATGTGGAGACGGGCCTCAACCACCAGTCTAATGGGCGTTCAGATCCCACGTCACGAAGCTGGAACCGGGTGTATGCCCGTCTGATGGCGCAGAATGGAAACTGGATGGTGGAAGCGAAACCCTGGTTCCGCCTTCCAGAGAGTGAAAATAACGATGATAACCCTGATATCACTAAGTACATGGGGTATTATCGCCTGACGGTAGGTTACCAGATGGGTGACAGCATCTTCAGCGTAAGAAGCAACTACAACTGGAACAGCGGCTACGGTGGCGCTGAACTGGGGTGGAGCTATCCGCTTACCGATCATGTGCGTTTTTACACGCAGGTGTTTAGTGGTTACGGCGAATCGCTCATCGACTATAACCACCGTCAAACGCGCGTCGGTGTCGGCGTGACGCTCAACGACCTGTTCTAAGGTTGTCGTGACCGGGGCGTGCAGATGCCCCGGCCAGAATTTTTGTCATTACAGATTTGGGGACGATGTGTCTACGGCAGCAGTGATCAACAAAGAAACGCTGGCAGAGCAGGTATTACGTGAGACCTTCGGCTATCAGCAGTTTCGCCCTGGACAACAGAACATCATTCAGGAATCGCTGAACGGGCGTGACTGTCTGGTAGTGATGCCAACCGGCGGAGGAAAATCCCTCTGCTATCAGATCCCTGCGCTGGTGCGCGAAGGCCTGACGCTGGTGGTGTCACCGCTGATCTCGCTGATGAAAGATCAGGTGGATCAACTGCTGGCCAACGGTGTATCGGCTGCGTGCCTTAACTCGACGCAAAATCGTGAAGAGCAGCAAGAGGTGATGGCCGGGTGCCGAACTGGCAGAATTCGCCTGCTCTACATCGCCCCTGAACGCCTGATGATGGACAACTTCCTTGAGCAGTTGATGCACTGGAACCCGGCCATGCTGGCGGTGGATGAAGCCCACTGCATTTCCCAGTGGGGGCATGATTTCCGCCCTGAATACGGTGCGCTGGGCCAGCTGCGTCAGCGGCTGCCTGATGTGCCGGTGATGGCACTGACCGCCACCGCTGATGAAACCACCCGTAACGATATCGCCCGGCTGCTACAGCTGAACGATCCGCTGATCCAGATCAGCAGCTTTGACCGGCCGAATATTCGTTACACACTGGTGGAAAAATTCAAACCGACCGAACAGCTGCTGCGCTACGTGCAGGATCAGCGCGGTAAGTGCGGCATCATTTACTGTAACAGCCGGGCAAAGGTGGAAGACACCGCCGCCCGACTGCAAAGCCGTGGCCTCAGCGTCGGGGCTTATCATGCCGGTATGGATAACGCGCATCGCGCCCACGTACAGGAAGCCTTCCAGCGTGATGACCTGCAAATCGTCGTCGCGACCGTGGCTTTTGGTATGGGGATCAACAAACCCAACGTCCGTTTTGTGGTGCACTTCGATATCCCGCGCAACATTGAATCCTACTATCAGGAAACCGGCCGTGCCGGGCGTGATGGTCTGCCTGCCGAGGCGCTGCTGCTGTACGATCCGGCTGATATGGCCTGGCTGCGTAAGTGCCTTGAGGAGAAAGCGCCGGGGCCGCTGCAGGATATTGAGCGGCATAAGCTGAATGCGATGGGAGCCTTTGCAGAAGCGCAGACCTGCCGTCGCCTGGTGTTGCTGAACTACTTTGGTGAAGGCCGGCAGCAGGCCTGTGACAACTGCGATATTTGCCTCGATCCGCCGCGCCGTTATGATGGTCTGGTGGAGGCACAAAAAGCACTCTCCTGTATCTATCGTGTTGGACAGCGCTTCGGCATGGGCTATATCGTTGAAATCCTGCGCGGGGCGAATAACCAGCGAATTCGTGACATGCAGCACGATAAATTACCGGTGTATGGCATTGGCCGTGAGCAGAGCCACGAGCACTGGACCAGCGTGCTGCGCCAGCTGATTCATCTGGGGCTGGTGACGCAAAATATTGCCATGCATTCGGCTTTACAGCTGACGGAAGCTGCGCGGCCGACGCTGCGCGGCGAAGTGCCGCTGATGCTGGCCGTACCGCGCCTGGTCACCATTAAGCCGCGCAACAGCAGCCAGAAATCCTACGCCGGTAGCTATGACCGCAAGCTGTTTGCAAAGCTGCGTAAGCTGCGTAAGTCGATAGCAGACGATGTGAACGTGCCGCCGTACGTGGTATTTAACGATGCAACACTGATTGAAATGGCCGAACAGATGCCGCTGACGGCATCAGAGATGCTGAGTGTGAACGGGGTCGGACAGAAGAAGCTGGAGCGCTTTGGTAAGCCATTCCTGGTGATGATCAAAGAGCATGTCGACGGTGTGGACGAGGATTAATAATTCACCCGGGCCAATTTTTCCGGCCGTGATGTCGATTCAACCGTTCGCCATGATATCCCGTAGGGGCCGACCTTCTTTTACGGTCGGCCCGTGTTGTCAGGCGATCCTGCGTGCAGACGCCAGCAGTGCCCCCACCGCAATAAACAAACCCCCAAATATCCGGTTAAGCAATTTCATCTGATGCGGACCTTTGATCCACACAGCAATGCGCGTCGCCAGCGTGGCATAACCAATCATCACGATAATATCGACCACCACGGTGGTGATGCCCAGCACCAGGTACTGCATCGCCTGCGGCTGGTGTGGCAGGATAAACTGCGGGAACAGTGCGGCCAGAAACACAATGCTTTTCGGGTTCGTCAGGTTCACCAGCACTGCGCGTTTAAACAGCCTGCGGCGTGGCATCGCTTTTGCCACGGCGTTCAGGTCGATAGCCCCGGCGGAGCGCCACTGCTGGATGCCCAGCCAGACCAGATAGGCGGCTCCCGCCCACTTCAGGATCTCAAAGGCCAGGAGTGACTGTGAAAACAGCGCGCCCAGACCAATACCCACCAGCACAATGTGCAGCGACAGGCCGACCTGAAGGCCGGAAATTGACGCGACGGCGCCACGGTAGCCGTGGCTGATCCCGGTACTCATGGTATTGATAGCCCCGGAGCCCGGCGACAAACTTAAAATACAGGTTGTTAACAGATAGGTCAGCCACCACTCGATGGTCATGGGTAAAGCTCCCGAAAAACGCTCATTTGTGACACAATACGTTATTGTTGAACATGGCGCTATGGGGAACCCTGCTCCTTTTTTTAGGGCTATGCCCCTTCTGGAAAAAGTCCGATGGAACATCATAAACACAACTGGCTGACGCGTGAAAAGGCCTTCGCGGCTTTTGCCACCGGCCCGTTGCTGGATTTCTGGAAGCTGCGCGAAGAGGGCGAATTTGCGGGTGTCGAAAACGTGCCGATCCGCTATGTGCGCTTCATCTCGCCGCAACACGATAAAGTTATCCTGCTTTGCCCGGGGCGTATTGAAAGCTATGTGAAATACCCGGAGCTGGCCTATGATCTGTTCCACAGTGGCTACGATGTGATCATTATGGATCATCGGGGACAGGGGCGATCGGGGCGTCTGCTGCAGGATTCACACCGTGGTCATGTCGTCGAGTTTGAAGATTATGTCGATGATCTGGAAACGCTCTATCTGAAAGAGATCGTGGCCCGTCACTACCGCCATCGCTACGCACTGGCCCATTCGATGGGGGGGGCAATACTGGCTCTGATGCTGGCACGACAGCCTGCGGCGTTTAATGCCGTGGCGCTCGCGTCACCGATGTTCGGTATTTTCCTGCCCATGCCCCTATGGATGGCCCATTCGATCCTTAACTGGGCGGAAAAATACCCGGCTATGCGCGAAGGCTATGCGCTGGGCACCGGGAAATGGCATGCCCGACCGTTTGCCATCAATGAACTTACGCACAGTCGCGAACGCTATCGCCGTAATCTGCGCTTTTATGCCGACGACCCGGGACTGCGGGTGGGCGGCCCGACCTATCACTGGGTGCGCGAAGGGGTACGTGCCGGGCACAGTATTTTAAGCCAGGCAGCACAGATATCGACGCCCCTGCTGCTGCTGCAGGCCGCTGACGATAAAGTCGTTGATAACCGTGCTCAGGATCTGTTTTGTCAGACGATGGTGGCTGCAGGCCAGCCCTGTGAAGGCGGCAGACCGATGGTGATTGAGGGGGCCCGCCATGAGATCCTGTTCGAAAAAGACAGCATGCGCGCCAGAGCGCTGGATGCCATCCTGGCCTTTTTTTCCCGCCACCCCTGAGCGGGCAGAATGCTATACCGGTGGGTGATGCTGCCCGTCAGAACATATTAACCAGAGGTGTTATGTACCGTATTGTTGCTTCAGACCTGGATGGCACGCTGCTGTCACCCGACCACACGCTCTCTTCCTATGCTCGCGAGACGTTGCAGTTGCTGACCCGCAAAGGCATACATTTTGTCTTCGCTACGGGCCGCCACTATATTGACGTGGCCCAAATGCGCGACAGTCTGGGTATTGATGCCTATATGATCACTTCCAACGGCGCGCGCGTGCACAACACGGCGGGTGAGCTGGTGTTCAGCCATAATCTTGATGAAGATATTGCGCTTGAGTTGTTTGCTCTGCAGCACACCAACCCGGATATTTATACCAACGTGTACCGGGATGAAGAGTGGTTCCTGAACCGTCACCGCCCGGATGAGATGGATTTTTTCCGCGAGTCTGACTTCAACTACCAGGTTTATCAGCCCGGGCAACTGGCGACCGACGGCATCAGCAAGGTGTTCTTTACCTGTGCGATCCCTGAACTGCTGGTCCCGCTTGAGCAGGCGCTGATGGCGCGCTGGGGCGATCGGGTGAACGTCAGCTTCTCACTGCCAACCTGTCTGGAAGTGATGGCTGGTGGCGTATCGAAAGGACATGCGCTGGACGCAGTCTCTAAATCACTGGGTTATTCACTGCAGGAGTGCATCGCCTTCGGGGATGGCATGAATGATAAAGAGATGCTCAGTATGGCAGGCAAAGGTTGCATCATGAGTAACTCTCACCAGCGCCTGAAAGATATCCTGCCTGAACTGGAAGTGATCGGTTCGAATGCAGACCAGGCCGTGCCCAACTACCTGCGTAAGTTATTTAACGTCTGACGGGATGCAGGAGCCGGGGGCTCCGCTGTTCAGCCAGCAATACTGGGCGTTAGCGGTCGACCCTTTTTCCTTGTCCCTCTTCCGGGCCGATCGTGTTTTGCGATCGGCCCTTTGGTTTAGCGTTTCAGGAAGTGAACGGCCTTATCCGGGAAGTCAGTGAACAGACCATCGACTCCGGCTTTGTTGTACAGCAGGTCGTAGAGCTGGTCGACGTTGCTGACGTAAGGCGGTAACTGGTCTGCCCGCACGGTATAAGGGTGCACCACCAGATGATTCTGGTGTGCCTCCTGCACCATGCCGGTCAGCGTGACCTTGCCTGTTTTAGCGCCTTCAGCCACCAGCATATGGTAGTCAGGCCCGATACCGTCGGCATACTGCGCGAGGGTTTTCATCGCCCCGGGTTTAAACATCCAGTCGTAATCGTAGTTCACCCACTGACCGTTTCGCTGCTCCTGCGTTTCGTCCCATTTGGTATAGGCGATCAGCTGAACCAGTTTCAGGTTCATACCGCGCTGCGGCTCCAGTTCGGTCTTGATACGCTTCACTTCGTTAAAGTCAAAGCACTGTAAAAAGACCTTATCGTTTTTGCCGGTGTAACCGTACTGTTTCAGTACATCCAGCACTTTTGCCGAGATATCCTTTCCTTCTTTACGGTGGAACCACGGGGCTTTGATCTCAGTATAAATACCGATATTCCTGCCCGTTGAGTGGTTCAGCCCCTGGATAAACTCCAGTTCCTCCTCGAAGGTGTGGACGCGGAAGTCTGATTTACCCATCGGGAAACGCCCCGGGAAGGTCTGGACTTTTTTACCCTGTTCCAGGCTGAAGCCTTCAGTGAAGGCCAGGCTTTTTATCTCGGCAAGGGTAAAATCAATGGCGTAATAACGCCCGTCGGCCCGCGCACGGTGCGGGAAGCGGCTGGCAACGTCGGTCACGCGATCGAGATAGTGGTCATGCAGCACCACCAGACGATCGTCTTTGGTCATCACCAAATCCTGCTCAAGGTAATCAGCCCCCTGCGCGTAAGCCATCGCTTTCGCCGGCAGGCTGTGCTCAGGCAGGTAGCCACTGGCACCGCGATGGGCAATCACCAGCGGTGAGGTACTCGCGGCTGTCGCCGCGAGTGAGGTGGTCAGTAACACGGTTGCGATAACGTTTTTCAACATAATTACCCGTCCCGATCAGAGTGAGGTCAGTCGCTGTTTGTGTTTTTTCTCGCTCATCATGGTCATCGCCAGCAGGATCACTGCCAGCACACAGCCGCCGATCATGATGATAAAGCCGCCGTCCCAGCCGAAGTAATCGACGGTGTAACCGACGATAGCGCTGGCGGCAACGGAGCCTCCCAGGTAGCCAAACAGACCGGTAAAGCCGGCGGCGGTTCCCGCTGCTTTTTTCGGTGCCAGCTCAAGGGCATGCAGGCCAATCAGCATTACCGGACCATAGATCAGGAAGCCAATCACCATCATACAGGCCATATCTACGCCAGGGTTACCTGCCGGGTTCATCCAGTACACGACAGTGGCGATGGTCACCAGCACCATAAAGAATACGCCGGTGGCACCACGGTTGCCTTTGAAGACCTTATCGGACATCCAGCCACACAGCAGCGTGCCGGGAATACCTGCGTATTCGTAGAAGAAGTAAGCCCACGAGGATTTATCCAGCGTAAAGTGTTTCACTTCTTTCAGGTAGGTCGGTGACCAGTCGAGAATGCCGTAGCGCAGCAGATAAACAAACACGTTGGCCAGAGCGATATACCACAGCAGCTTGTTCGGCAGAATGTACTGCATAAAGATCTGCTTTGCGGTCAGCTCGTCTTCATGTTTTTCGTCGTAGTCAGGCGGGAAGTCATTTTTGTACTCTTCAATCGGCGGCAGGCCACAGGATTGCGGCGTATCGCGCATCAGCGCAAAGGCAATAAGCGCGATGAGAATGGCCCCGAAGGCAGGCATATACAGCGCGGCTTTCCAGTCGTTAAACCAGGCCATACCCAGCAGGAAAAGCAGAGGGGGGATGCCGCCACCGACGTTATGCGCACAGTTCCAGACGGAAACGATGCCGCCGCGCTCTTTCTGTGACCACCAGTGCACCATGGTACGACCGCACGGCGGCCAGCCCATCCCCTGGAACCATCCGCAGAGGAATAACAGAACAAACATCACCATAATGCTGGACGTGGCCCAGGGAACGAAGCCCATAAACAGCATCACAGCAGCAGCCAGGATCAGACCGGCAGGCAGGAAAACGCGGGGGTTGGAGCGATCAGACACCGAACCCATGATGAATTTTGAAAAACCGTAGGCGATAGAGATACCGGACAGCGCAAAGCCCAGATCGCCGCGTGAGAAGCCCTGTTCTACCAGGTAGGGCATCGCCAGGGCGAAGTTTTTACGCACCAGATAATAGGCAGCGTAACCGAAGAATATCCCCAGAAATATCTGCCAGCGTAGCTTGCGGTATAACGGATCAACGCGGCTGTCATCAACGCGGGGCTGATGTGCAGCGGGTTTGAAAAAACTTAACATTTTGGCCTCCCATGGCTCGAAAGTCTGTTATCCGGCTTCGAATGCGCAGATAAAGGAAACATTAACCCGAGTCATCAGGGGTAAATGTTCTATTTCGCGCATAGCGTAGTCGTTATCAGAAAAGCTGACTGTGAAGAAAGGCGCAAATGTTACAGTTTTATGACGGAATGGCTATATCTACATCACAAATTGGTGATTTATTTTCACCATGAAACTATAAAATGTGATTATAGTCACAAAAGTAATTCCATGCCGTGAGTGGGGTTTCGTTTGGTGAGTGAAAATGTTCTAAAAGGAAGATGGCAGGGCTGATGGTGAGTGCAAAGATTAACGCCATCAGGTGACGTTAATCTGCCATGGAGACGTTATGCTTTTTTGGCCGGACGGATTTTCATGGTCAGGCCCTTGAGGAAATTACGCAGGATCTGGTCGCCACACTCGCGGTAATTTTTATGCCCAGGTTTACGGAAGATAGCACCAATCTCTGACTGTCCTACCGCAAAATCAGCACTTTTCAGCAGTTCCAGAATATCAGTGGTTTTCAGGTCAAAGGCCACACGCAGCTTCTTCATCAGAATGTTGTTGGTCATTTTACGTTCAATGGAGGGGGCGGGGGCATCTTCGCTTTTACCGCGACGCTCAAAAATCAGGCCATTGAGAAAGTAACCCATGATGACATCGGGGCAGGGGCGGAAGCCGGCTTCATCCTCTTTTTTCAGGAAGCTGTGTACTTCGGCTTCGGTCACTTCGCTCTCTGCCAGCGCCAGAATGCTTACCACTTTAGCATCGCTCAGATTCAGCATGTAACGCACGCTGCGCAGGACATCGTTATTGGTCATAGGGTCTCTCTGTAGTGAAACAATTGCAGTGCGCGCAGTATAACCCGTCATACCTCAGGCTGCATCTGCGTTAGCGGATTGCGCTGACCTGAGGCGCTCCTCTCCACCAGCGTTACGCCGACGGCCAAAGCCTTACGAAGGGCTGACGGACGGGTGGGGAATACCCGGACGCGAGGCATCGCGCACCCGTGGTAGATGATCGCAGGCGTGCTGACGGGCAGAACGAATAAAGGCCTCCACGACCGGCTGGCGCTGTTCGCCGTCGCGTACTGCAGCGTACAGTCGGCTCCAGAGTCCTTCCCCTAAGGCTTTGGTGACCACCAGTCCCTGATGCTCGAAACTCTCCACCACCCAGTGTGGCAGCGCGGCAATGCCCATCTGCGCTGAAACCATCTGGATCAGCAGCAGCGTATTATCCACGCTTTTTAGCGTCGGGCTGACGCCAGCGGGCTGCAGAAAATGCCGCCAGATATCCAGACGCTGTCGCTGTACCGGATAGATTAGCAACACTTCACGGGCCAGATCCTCGGGGGAAATATGGACTTTCTGTGCCAGGGGATGGTCAGGTGCCAGCACCAGGCGTACCTCAAAATCAAACATCGGCGCATAGAACAGACCGCTACGCGGCAAAATATCCGATGTCAGTACCACATCGAGTTCACCCTGCTGAAGGGCAGGCTGCGGATCGAACGTGACACCTGATTTGAAATCCATCACCACCTGCGGCCAGCTCTGGCGGAAATTGTTCAGTGCGGGGGTCAGCCACTGGATACAGCTATGGCACTCAATCGCGATACGCAGCGTGGTCTGGTGAGGCTCATGGCAGGCCTGCAGCGCCTGCTGGATCTGCGGCAACACCTGCTCCGCCAGCTGCAACAAAATTTCGCCCTGAGGAGTAAAACGCAGAGGCTGGCTTTTACGCACAAACAGCCGGAAACCGAGACGCTGCTCCAGGTCACTGAACTGATGAGATAACGCTGACTGCGTTTGATGCAGCTGAGCCGCTGCTGCGGCAAGCGAACCTGTCGTTCGCAGGGCCTGCAATGTCCGCAGGTGTTTAAGTTCGATCATGAGAGTCCTTCACATCGACGGTGAATATTTTGCGCTTGTGGATAATACAGTACCTGCACATTATAGCGGTGTAAACATCTGGATGGCTAAATGCACCAGCAGGTTCAGCAAAGGTTACTAACGAGGCACCACTGATGACGATTCTTACCCATACTCTCGGATTCCCCCGCGTTGGTCTGCGTCGCGAACTGAAAAAAGCGCAGGAAAGCTACTGGGCAGGTAACTGCTCCCGGGAACACCTGCTGGCCACCGGCCGCGAACTGCGTGCGCGCCACTGGCAACAGCAGAAAGACGCCGGCGTTGACCTGCTGCCAGTGGGCGATTTTGCCTGGTACGATCATGTTCTGACCACCAGCCTGCTGCTGGGTAACGTTCCGGCGCGTCATCAGAATAAAGATGGCTCCGTTGACCTCGATACGCTATTCCGGATCGGGCGTGGCCGTGCGCCGACGGGCGAACCGGCGGCGGCGGCAGAAATGACCAAATGGTTTAACACGAACTATCACTACATGGTTCCGGAGTTTGTTCAGGGCCAGCAGTTCAGACTGACCTGGACTCAGTTGCTGGATGAAGTCGATGAAGCGCTGGCGCTGGGGCATAACGTGAAACCTGTTTTGCTTGGTCCGGTGACCTACCTGTGGCTGGGCAAGGTGAAAGGTGTCGCGTTTGACCGTCTGAGCCTGCTGAAAGACATTCTGCCGGTTTACCAGCAGGTGCTGGCCGAACTGGCTCAACGGGGGATTGAATGGGTGCAGATCGACGAACCGGCGCTGGCACTGGAGTTGCCCTCTGAGTGGCTGGCGGCCTTTAAACCGGCTTATACGGCCCTGCAGGGGCAGACCCGACTGCTGCTGACCACCTATTTTGACCGTATCGGCCAGAACCTCGACACCATTACCGCGCTGCCGGTACAGGGCCTGCATGTTGATCTGGTTCACGGCCAAGACGACATCACCGTACTAAACCGCACAGTGCCGGCAGACTGGGTACTCTCCGTTGGCGTGATTAACGGCCGTAATGTCTGGCGTGCCGACCTGAGCCGCTGGTTTGAGCGCCTGCAGCCGCTGGTGGCTACGCGCAAACAGCTGTGGATCGGATCATCCTGCTCACTGCTGCACAGCCCCATTGATCTTAGCGTCGAAACCCGTCTGGATGATGAAGTGAAAAGCTGGTTCGCGTTTGCTCTGCAAAAGTGTGCCGAGCTGTCGCTGTTAAGCAACGCCCTGAAGCATAATGCGCCTGCCTCCCTGGAAGCCTGGAGCGCGCCGATCCGTGCCCGTCAGCACTCCTCCCGCGTACACAATGTGGCAGTGGGGCAGCGCCTGGCCGGGATTACGGCCAGAGACAGCCAGCGTAACAGCCCCTATCCGGTACGTGCACATGCCCAGCGTCAGCGTTTCCAGCTGCCAGCCTGGCCCACCACCACCATTGGTTCTTTTCCGCAAACCACTGAAATTCGCGGCCTGCGGCTTGATTTTAAACAGGGAAGACTGGACGGCAGCCACTATCGTACCGGGATCGCCGGACACATCAGGCAGGCGATAGTAGAGCAGGAGCGACTGGGGCTGGACGTGCTGGTTCACGGTGAGGCAGAGCGTAACGATATGGTGGAGTATTTTGGTGAAAACCTCGACGGGTTCATCTTCACCCAGAATGGCTGGGTGCAAAGTTACGGTTCCCGCTGTGTGAAACCGCCGGTGATTATCGGTGACGTAAGCCGTCCTGACGCGATCACCGTTGAGTGGGCGAAATACGCACAGTCCCTGACGGATAAACCGGTGAAAGGCATGCTGACCGGCCCGGTCACCATTCTGTGCTGGTCGTTCCCACGCGAAGATGTGTCCCGGGAAACCATTGCTAAACAGATTGCGCTGGCGTTGCGTGATGAAGTACAGGATCTGGAAAAAGCCGGCATTGGTATTATTCAGATCGACGAACCGGCCCTGCGTGAAGGCTTACCGTTGCACCGTTCTGACTGGGCTGCCTATCTGGCATGGGCAGTAGAGGCTTTCCGCCTGAACGCCGCCGTGGCGAAGGATGACACCCAGATCCACACCCATATGTGTTACTGCGAGTTCAATGACATCATGGAGTCCATTGCGGCACTGGATGCGGATGTGATCACCATCGAAACCTCACGTTCGGATATGGAACTGCTGGAGTCGTTTGAAGAATTTGAGTATCCGAATGAAATCGGGCCCGGCGTCTACGATATTCACTCACCGAACGTGCCGGATGTGGCGTGGATGGAGGCGCTGTTAAGGAAAGCCGCACTGCGCATCCCTGCTGAGCGGCTGTGGGTGAATCCGGATTGCGGCCTGAAAACGCGCGGCTGGAAAGAGACCCGTCAGGCGCTGGAAAACATGGTGAAAGCGGCGCATAACCTGCGCAACGCGCAAACCGCATAATTCTCTGTGTTGTTGTCATTGTCGTCTTTAAGGGGGCCTTGGGCCCCCTTTTTTTTACGCTTTTGGCGCAACGCCATGTTGTTTAAACCATGCCAGCATCCGCTGCCAGCCGTCCTGAGCGGATTCGGCATGGTAGCTCGGGCGATAGTCGGCATTAAAGGCATGCCCGGCATCAGGATAAACAATAATTTCCGCCGTGGCATTGGCCGCCCGCAGTGCCTGACGCATGGTTTCCACGCTCTCCTGCGGAATGCTGTCGTCTTTACCGCCGTACAGCCCCAACACCGGGAAGTTTAAATCCACTGCGATATCGACCGGCTGTTTCTGCTGTTTCATGGTTTTTTCACCCACCAGCTTACCGTACCAGGCCACCGCCGCTTTAAGCTGGGGATTGTGTGCGGCATATAGCCAGGTAATACGTCCCCCCCAGCAAAAGCCGGTAGCGGCCATATTGCGCATATCACCGCCATGGCGGGACGCCCAGTTGGCAACGTGGTCAAGATCGGCCAGCACCTGAGTATCCGGAACCTGACTCACCAGTTCACTGAACAAGGTCGGAATATCGTTATAGTCCGCCGGGTCGCCCTGGCGAAAATAGAGTTCAGGCGCTACCGCCAGGTAACCTTCAGCCGCCAGACGACGGCAGATATCGCGGATATGTTCGTGAACTCCAAAGATCTCCTGAATCACCAACACCACCGGCAGCAGCCCTTCGGCATGACGCGGTTTCGCATGGAAGGCAGGCATGTTCTCACCCTGGGTCGGAATTGACGTCTCACCCGAAAGAATATCTGCGCTGTCCGTGGTAATCGTAGTGGCGGCAGTGGGAAGCGTGGCTGGCGCGAAGCCGTTGTTGTTCTGTTCTTGCGTCGTGTTATCGTCGGTTTTCATTATCCTCTCCATGCGTGCACAAAAACGATCGGCATTAAGGGTTTAACTATAGCCCGAAATGCGCCGGGGTCAGACATCACCTCTGGTATCTCTTATCATCAGATCACGCCAAACGACAGGGTCAGGCGTGTGAAAGCGGTCAGACTGGGTTGTTTGATGTGATTTAGATCACTATTTATAATGTAATCAATGTAATTTTCATTGGTATTATCGACGCTTATCACATAAAAGTACGACGGATTTCCTTACAGTAGTCTTAAGTTCATTCTTCCCTCTTCCCGTGACAGGAGTTTCAAATGGCACAGTCTGACGTTTTCCATCTTGGCTTAACGAAAGCCGACCTTCAGGGCGCCACGCTGGCCATCGTGCCGGGTGACCCGGAGCGCGTGAAGAAAATTGCCGCCCTGATGGACAATCCTGTCCATCTGGCCTCACACCGTGAATTCACCACGTGGCGTGCTGAGCTGTCTGGTACGCCGGTTATCGTCTGCTCTACCGGCATCGGCGGCCCGTCGACCTCCATTGCGGTGGAGGAGCTGGCGCAGTTGGGCGTTCGGACTTTCCTGCGCGTCGGAACCACCGGTGCGATCCAGCCGGGTATTAATGTCGGTGACGTGCTGGTGACCACCGGTTCTGTTCGCCTCGACGGGGCCAGCCTGCACTTTGCGCCACTGGAATTCCCGGCCGTCGCCGACTTTACCTGTACCACGGCGCTGGTCGAGGCTGCGAAAGCGGCGGGTGCCACCACCCATATTGGTATCACCGCCTCGTCGGATACCTTCTATCCGGGCCAGGAACGCTATGACACCTTCTCCGGACGCGTGGTAAGCCGCTTCCAGAACTCAATGAAAGAGTGGCAGCAGATGGGCGTACTAAACTACGAGATGGAATCCGCAACGCTGCTGACGATGTGCGCCAGTCAGGGTCTGCGTGCGGGGATGGTGGCCGGGGTGATTGTGAACCGTACCCAGCAGGAAATCCCTGATGCGGAAACCATGAAACGTACCGAAAGCGATGCCGTTAAAATCGTCGTCGAGGCCGCACGTCGCCTGATCTGATAGCTTATGCTTTGGCCGTGCTGTGGCACGGCCTTTACTCTCCCATCTTCCTGCCTCTGAATTCCGATCCCCCCCGATAATTTTGCCTTTACAGACCAGATCGCTGCTTTTTATCTGGACATTCATACAGTGCGCCTCTATTTTTCCCCTGTCAGGGTTTCAGCAGGAGAAGAAGGGTGGATGCATCAATCATTTACGGTGCGGGGATTGGCCTGGTCGGGTTACTGGCCGGCTGGCTGATCGCCGGGATCCGCAGCCAGCAACAGCTGGCGAAGGCCGAAACGGAACGTCGCCTGCAGCAGCAGGCGGCAGAACAGGCTCAGTCCGGGCTTCAGCGCCAGCAGCAGTTACTGGATGCTCACCTCCACACGCAGAAACAGAATGAACAGGAGCTGCGTCAGCTGCACGGTTCGCTTGCTGCAGCCGGCGAGAAGCTGCATCAGCTCGATCACTGGCGTGGGGAAGCGGAGCAACTGACCCGGGAGTTGCGAAATCAGCTGGAAATTAATGCGTCTCAGGAAGCCGAACTGCGGGAAGTCACTATCCGGCTGGAAGAGACGCGGATGGCAGCCGAAGAAAAGCAGCGTCTGTTAGTTAACAGCGAACAGCGTTTGAATGCGCAATTCGAAAACCTGGCGAACCGTATCTTTGAAAACAGCGGCCGTCGGGTGGATGAACAAAACCGGCAAAGCCTGCACGGCCTGATCACGCCGCTGCGTGAACAGCTGGAGGGTTTCCGCCGCCAGGTGCAGGAAGGTTTTGGTCAGGAGGCGCGTGAGCGGCATACCCTCGCGCATGAAATTCGTAACCTGCAACAGCTCAATGCTCAGATGGCACAGGAAGCGATAAACCTGACGAAAGCGCTGAAAGGGGATAACAAAACCCAGGGGAACTGGGGGGAGGTGATCCTCAGCCGGGTACTGGAAGCGTCCGGGCTGCGGGAAGGCCATGAGTATGAAACCCAGGTGAATATTCAGCTGGAACAGAAAGGACGGATGCAGCCGGATGTGATTGTGCGGCTGCCCCAGGGCAAGGATGTGGTGATCGATGCAAAAATGACGCTGGTCGCCTACGAACGCTATTTTAACGGCGAGGACGACGCCGCACGAGAACTGGCCATTAGCGAGCATATTGCCGCAATACGCGGGCACCTACGGTTGCTGAGTCGAAAAGATTACCAACAATTACCCGGTTTACGTTCACTGGATTATGTGTTGATGTTTATCCCGGTTGAACCGGCGTTTCTGCTGGCCATCGATCGGCAGCCGGAGCTGATCAATGAGGCGTTGAATCTGAATATCATGCTGGTAAGCCCGACCACGCTGCTGGTGGCGCTGCGCACGATTAATAATCTGTGGCGTTATGAACATCAGAGCCGCCATGCCCAGCGCATTGCCGATCGCGCCGCAAGACTGTATGACAAAATGCGTCTGTTTGTCGATGATATGAGTGCTATCGGTCAGAACCTTGATAAGGCTCAGGATAGCTATCGTCAGGCAATGAAAAAATTGTCGGAAGGGCGTGGGAATTTGATTGCCCAGACCGAAGGGTTCCGTCAGATGGGCGTTGAAGTGAAACGGCCGATCAACCCCCGGCTGGTCGGGCAGGCGCTGCCTGAAGCTGATGACGAGGAAGATGACGACGACGCGCCGCCTGCTGACGAGGCGGGGGTGACGCCGGAGGCACTTACTCGCCGCGTCAATGAATAAACGTGTGGCAAGTGCCTGGTCTTCGTGACTCTGGTACACTTGGCTAATATTTGATTGTAGAGCAGGCAAAACAAATGGCAGATGAATCAAAGGACACTACCCACTTTGGCTATCGCACGGTCGCGAAAGACGAAAAGGCCGATATGGTGGCTGATGTTTTCCATTCCGTTGCGGCTAAATATGATCTGATGAATGACCTGATGTCATTCGGTATTCACCGTATCTGGAAGCGTTTCACCATTGATTCCAGCGGCGTACGTCGCGGGCAGCGCGTTCTGGACCTGGCGGGTGGCACGGGCGATCTTACCGCCAAGTTTTCGCGTCTGGTGGGCGAAACCGGTGAAGTGGTACTGGCGGATATTAACAGTTCAATGCTGAAGGTGGGCCGCGATAAACTGCGTAACAAAGGCATTATCGGTAATGTGAATTATGTTCAGGCGAATGCGGAAGCTCTGCCATTCCCTGATAACTACTTTGACTGCATCACCATTGCTTTTGGCCTGCGTAACGTCACTGAAAAAGAGAAAGCGCTGGCCTCGATGTTCCGCGTACTTAAGCCAGGCGGCCGTCTGCTGGTACTGGAGTTCTCTAAGCCGCAGTTCGAACCATTAAGCAAAGCCTATGATGCTTACTCCTTCCACATTTTGCCGCGCATTGGTGAGATGGTAGCAAAAGACGCCGGCAGCTATCGCTATCTGGCTGAATCCATCCGTATGCATCCCGATCAGGAAACCCTGAAGCAGATGATGATGGATGTGGGCTTTGAAAATACGACGTATCACAATCTGACGGGCGGCATCGTTGCCTTGCACCGCGGATTCAAGTTTTAAGCAGGGAAACGCATGACATTAACGCCGCTATTAACTGCCAGTCTGGAGACCGCGCTTAATCATCTGCTCTACCGCGATCGTGGCCTTAAGGCGGCGCGTCAACGTCTCAATGGGCGCAGCCTGGCCATTTTGCTGGCTGAGCTGAAGCAGCCCCTGATTTTTATTCTCAGTGAACACCAGGTTGATGTGATAGGTGAGTGGGGTGATACGCCCGACTGTACGGTGAAAACACGCTTATCGACGCTATCAAAACTGCGTGACCGCCAGCAACTGACCTCGCTGATCCGCAGCGGTGAGCTTGATGTCGACGGCGATCTCCAGGTCGTGCAGCAATTTTCCGCGCTTCTTGACCTGGCGGAACTCGACCCTGCCGAGTATCTTGCTCCCTGGCTCGGCGATATCGCTGCTCAGGGCATCACTCAGTTTGCCCGTCGCGGCTTTAATGCCGTACGCCGCGATGTGCAGCGCAAACAGAGCTACCTGTCGCAAACGCTGACCGAAGAGTGGCGTGTGGCCCCCGGCTCGCTTGAACTGGCCTGGTTTGCTGAAGAAGTGGACGCCGTGTCGCGTTCACTGGATGCGCTGGACGCTCGCCTTAACCAGCTGGAGGCCAAATGACCTTTGGTGAACTGCGCCGTCTTTATCTGATTATTCGGGTTTTCCTCAGCTATGGCCTGGATGAGCTGATCCCTAAAATACGCCTCACTCTGCCATTGCGGTTCGGCCGTAAATGCCTGTTCTGGATGCCAAATCGTCATAAAGACAGGCCGTTGGGTGAGCGTTTACGCCTGGCGCTTGAGCAATTGGGGCCGGTGTGGATCAAGTTTGGCCAGATGATGTCGACCCGGCGCGATCTTTTTCCGCCGCTGATCGCCGATCAACTGGCCATGTTGCAGGATCGTGTTGCGCCATTTGACGGTAAAAAAGCCCTTAAACTGATCGAACAGTCACTGGGTGCGCCGATTGAAACTCAGTTTGACGATTTTAATATCGTCCCGCTGGCCTCCGCTTCTATCGCTCAGGTTCATACTGCCACGCTGAAAGAAAACGGTCGTGAAGTGGTGATCAAAGTGATTCGCCCTGACATTTTACCGGTGATAAAAGCGGATATGCGGCTGATTTATCGCCTGGCACGCTGGGTGCCGCGTTTGCTGCCTGACGGGCGACGTCTGCGCCCACGGGAAGTGGTCGCGGATTACGAAAAGACACTGCTTGATGAACTGAACCTGCTGCGTGAAGCGGCGAATGCGATCCAGCTCCGACGTAACTTTGACAGCAGCCGCATGCTCTACGTGCCGGAAGTGTATTCCGACTACTGCACGGAAAACATGATGGTGATGGAGCGTATTTACGGCATTCCCATTTCCGATGTGGTGACGCTGGAACAGCACGGTGTCAATATGAAGCTGCTGGCTGAACGCGGTGTGCAGGTGTTCTTTACCCAGGTGTTCCGTGACAGCTTCTTCCATGCGGATATGCACCCTGGTAACATTTTTGTCAGCTATGAACACCCGGAAGATCCGCAATATATTGGCATCGACTGCGGCATTGTCGGGTCACTGAACAAAGAAGATAAACGCTACCTGGCTGAAAACTTCATTGCCTTCTTTAATCGCGACTACCGCAAAGTCGCCGAGCTTCACGTTGATTCGGGCTGGGTTCCGCCGGATACCAATGTGGAGGATTTCGAGTTCGCAATACGCACCGTGTGTGAACCTATTTTTGAGAAACCGCTGGCCGAGATTTCGTTCGGGCATGTGCTGCTCAACCTGTTCAATACGGCACGTCGCTTTAATATGGAAGTTCAGCCTCAGCTGGTTTTGCTGCAAAAAACGCTGCTGTATGTTGAGGGCGTCGGTCGCCAGCTCTATCCACAGCTGGATTTGTGGAAGACGGCCAAACCGTTCCTTGAAGACTGGATTAAAGATCAGGTCGGTATCCCTGCCATTGTGCGGGCACTGAAAGAAAAAGCGCCATTCTGGGCGGAAAAATTGCCTGAGCTGCCTGAGCTGTTTTATGACAGCCTGCGTCAGCACAAGCATTTGCGACACAGCGTTGACCGGCTGGCGAACGATCTGAAAGGGGAGCGTGCTAAGCAGCATCAGTCACGTTATCTCTTCGGTGTCGGCGCAACATTGTTGCTCAGTGGGACGGCAATCCTGCTGTCGCGTCCTGAATGGGACGTGTTCTCTGCCGGACTGATGGCCGCAGGCGTTGTTGCCTGGTTGGTTGGCTGGCGCAGAACAAACTGATTGTCATGAAAGGTAAATAGGCAGCTTATTGCGCGGGGGGTGTGGTTTGTGCATCGTCAGCAAGACATAAGCTGTTATATACTCGAAACTCGCATCAATTATTGATATCAGAGGTAATAATGGGTGGCATTACACTTCCACACTTGTTAATCATCGCCGTACTCGTTGTACTGCTGTTCGGCACCAAAAAGCTCCGTTCCCTGGGGTCTGATCTCGGTTCGTCCATCAAAGGCTTTAAAAAAGCGATGAGTGATGAAGACGACAAAGAGAAAGACAAAGCGAACGCTAACGATGCTGACTTTAATGCCAAACTGGCTGATCAACAGCATACAGAAGCAAAGAAAGAAGACGTCAAGAACGACAAGGTATAAACCGTGTTCGACATAGGCTTTAGTGAACTGGTACTGGTCTTCGTTATTGGCCTGGTGGTGCTGGGCCCGCAGCGTTTACCCGTCGCAGTCAGAACGGTGATGGGCTGGATCCGCGCGCTGCGTTCTCTGGCAACCAGCGTTCAGAATGAACTGGCTCAGGAGCTGAAGATTCAGGAGCTGCAGGATGGCCTGAAGAAAATTGAACAGGCCAGCAAAGACAGCCTTTCTCCTGAGCTTAAAGCCTCGGTAGAGGAATTGAAGCAGACGGCCGATTCAATGAAACGCTCTTACCTGGGCGAAAATGAAAAAGCCGATGATGAAGCGCACACTATCCATAATCCGTTAGTGAAAGATCCGCAGGAATCGCACGATGGTGTGACCCCTGCGGCAGCGGACCACCAGGCCAGTGCACCTGCACAGGCGCCGGTAACGGTCACCCAGTCTGCTTCTACACCTCCGCCGGAACCTCAGGAGCCGCCAGCGTCCACCGCTCCGCGTGCATCCGTACCCCCTGGACAACCAAGCGATGAACGATAAACATGGCTGTTGATGATACCCAACCGCTTATCAGTCATCTGATTGAGCTACGTAAGCGCCTGCTGAACAGCATCATCGCTGTTCTGGCCATTTTTTTGTGTCTGGTGTATTTCTCTAACGATATTTACCAGCTTGTCTCGGCCCCACTGATCAAACAGTTACCTGCCGGTGCCAGCATGATTGCCACGGATGTGGCCTCTCCGTTCTTTACGCCGATTAAGCTGACGATCATTGTTTCACTGTTCCTGTCAGTGCCAGTCATTCTTTACCAGGTCTGGGCCTTTGTCGCCCCTGCGCTGTATCGTCATGAGCGCAAGCTGGTTATGCCACTGCTGTTTTCCAGTTCATTCCTATTCTACCTGGGGATGGCTTTCGCCTACTTTATTGTCTTCCCGCTGGCGTTTAGTTTCTTTTCCAAGACGGCGCCACAGGGGGTACAGATTGCCACCGACATTAATAACTATCTCGATTTTGTGATGACGTTATTTATGGCGTTTGGCGTGTCGTTTGAAGTACCGATTGCTATCGTACTGTTGTGCTGGACGGGGGTCACCACCCCGGAAGATCTGCGTGAGAAACGCCCGTATGTGCTGGTAGGGGCCTTTGTGGTTGGCATGTTGCTGACACCGCCGGATATCTTTTCCCAGACGCTGTTGGCCATTCCGATGTATTGCCTGTTTGAGGTGGGAGTGTTTGTTTCCCGTTTCTACGTGGGCAAAAACCGCCGCGATGAAGATGCAGAGCAGGACGCAGAATCAGAGTAACGTTGCGCGAACGGCTGCCACGGCAGAACAGTTTGAATTGATTAACCGCCCGTCAGGGCGGTTACTGTATGGAAGAGACTATGTTTGATATTGGTGTAAACCTGACCAGCACGCAGTTCGCAAAAGATCGTGAGAAGGTGGTTAAACGTGCGCGCGAGGCGGGTGTCACCGGCATGTTAATTACGGGCACGAATGCGCTGGAAAGTCAGCAGGCCCGCAGTCTTGCGCAGCAGCACCCGGATTATTGCTGGTCAACGGCGGGTGTTCATCCTCATCATGCCAGCGAGTGGTCGGGGGAAACTGCCGCCACGCTGCGCCGGCTGGCTGAAAACGATCGGGTTGTCGCCATCGGTGAGTGTGGACTCGATTTCAACCGCAATTTCTCTGCGCCAGAGCAGCAGGAATATGCCTTTAATGCCCAGTTGGCCCTGGCGGCCGAGCTGTCGCTGCCGGTGTTCCTGCACTGTCGCGAAGCCCATGACCGGTTTATCGCCATCCTGGCGCCCTGGCTGCCTCAGTTGCCTGCCTCTGTACTGCACTGTTTTACCGGAACACGCGAGGAGCTGGAGGCCTGTCTGGCAATGGGATTATCCATTGGCATTACCGGCTGGGTATGTGATGAGCGGCGGGGACAGGCCTTACGGGAGCTGATGCCGTTAATTCCGGCAGAGCGGCTGCTGCTGGAAACCGATGCGCCGTGGTTGCTGCCAAGAGATATGCATCCACGCCCGGCTTCACGTCGCAATGAACCCTGCTTTTTACCGCATATTGTACAGCAGGTGGCGCTGTTGCGTGGGGAGGATGCCGGCGAACTGGCAGAACAAACGGCATTAAATGCGCGAAAACTGTTTCGCCTTTAAGCAGGTCAGAGGGGGCATGATTGCTCCCTGATCGCTTCCCGTTACAGCTTACAGCTTCTGGAACTGGCGGTTACCTACGCTGCGAACCACCTGCTTATTGAGCAGATTCAGCAGCAGCATTGATCGTGCTTCACCATCGGGCTCGGTAAATATCGCTTTCAGTCCTTCAAACGCCCCTTCCGTAATAATCACGGCATCACCCGGCTGCGGCAGTTCAGTATCGGTAACGACTTTAATGGGATCATTCTGCAGGGCGGTAATCACATCTAAAGGCACAGTGGCGGGTTGATTACCGAAGCGGACAAAATGGCTGACGCCACGCGTTGCACTAATTGTCGTGGTATGAATAGATTCAGGGTCGAATTCAATGAACAGATAATTAGGGAATAACGGCTCATCCACCCGGGTACGTTTGCCACGCACGGTTTTCTCTAAAGCAATCATCGGGCTCAGGCAGTGCACAGCCTGGCGCTCAAGATGCTCCTTTGCCCGTAGCAGCTGACCTCGTTTGCAGTAAAGTAAATACCAGGATTCCATAACTTCGCTTTCCAATTATCTGGCCGATAAGGATATCAAAATCGCTAAGATAGATATAGCGAGATTGGTGGTATCCGTCCGTTTTCACCTGCCGCCTTATTCATCCGGCCGCTGTCGGGATAACTTCAAATTAGCAGTAATTATCGGATCGGGTAATAACCTTTTCATACGAATAAATAGTGCTTCCTAATCTGCGTCATAGCAACCGGCGGCTCTGATGGCTGAGATCCACCGGCTGCGCTGTCTGGCAGCAGGCAGATTGTTTTGCTGTGGCTTAAACCTTGTAACAAAACTACCCCCCTGGCAGAGATCGGCACTATAATGGCCATCTCACTGACCGTACTGATGGAAAGTCATGAAATACCACGACTTACGCGACTTCCTTTCTCTGCTTGAACAGCGTGGGGAATTAAAACGCATCAAACAAGAGATCGATCCCGATCTGGAAATGACCGAAATTGCCGACCGCACGCTGCGAGCCGGCGGCCCTGCCTTGCTGTTTGAGAACCCAAAAGGTTACAGCATGCCGGTTCTGTGTAATCTCTTTGGTACACCGGACCGCGTTGCGATGGGGATGGGCCAGGAGGATGTTAAAGCACTGCGTGACGTTGGCCGTCTGCTGGCATTCCTTAAAGAGCCTGAGCCTCCGCGTGGTTTCCGCGACTTCTTCGATAAAATGCCGCAGTGGAAGCAGGTGCTGAACATGCCGACGAAACGGCTGCGCAGTGCCCCCTGTCAGGAGCAAATCTGGCAGGGTGATGACGTTGATTTAAGTCGTATCCCGGTCATGAAATGCTGGCCGGATGATGCCGCCCCCCTGGTGACCTGGGGACTGACCGTCACCCGTGGGCCGCTGAAAGAACGACAGAACCTGGGGATCTACCGTCAGCAGGTGATTGGCAAAAACAAGTTAATCATGCGCTGGCTTTCCCATCGTGGCGGTGCGCTGGATTTCCAGGAGTGGTGCCAGCAGCACCCCGGAGAGCGTTTCCCCGTCTCTGTGGCTCTGGGGGCTGACCCGGCGACCATTCTGGCGGCAGTGACACCGGTACCCGATACGCTGTCTGAATATGCTTTCGCCGGTCTGCTGCGCGGGACTAAAACGGAAGTGGTGAAGTGTGTTTCCAACGACCTGGAAGTGCCCGCCAGCGCGGAAATCGTGCTGGAAGGGTATATTGAACCCGGTGAAATGGCCCCTGAAGGACCCTACGGTGACCACACCGGCTACTATAATGAAGTGGACAGCTTTCCGGTGTTTACCATCACGCATATTACCCAGCGCCGTGATGCGATTTATCACTCGACCTTCACCGGACGTCCACCGGATGAGCCTGCTGTCCTGGGCGTCGCGCTGAATGAAGTCTTTGTGCCGATCCTGCAAAAGCAGTTCCCGGAAATCGTGGATTTCTATCTGCCACCGGAAGGATGCTCCTACCGGCTTGCGGTTGTGACCATCAAGAAACAGTATGCCGGGCACGCTAAACGCGTCATGATGGGTGTCTGGTCGTTCCTGCGACAGTTTATGTACACTAAATTTGTTATCGTTTGCGATGATGACATTAATGCACGCGACTGGAACGATGTTATCTGGGCAATCACCACGCGAATGGATCCGGCACGTGATACGGTACTGATAGAAAATACGCCGATTGATTACCTGGATTTTGCGTCGCCGGTGTCTGGCCTTGGCTCAAAAATGGGGCTTGATGCCACCAATAAATGGCCGGGTGAAACCCAGCGCGAGTGGGGTACGCCGATCCGTAAGGATCCTGCCGTTACCGCACGCATTGATGCGATTTGGGATGAGTTAGGCATCTTGAGTGATACACCCGCGCGCTGACGCGCAGGTGGTCAAATGATAATGACGACCCGACAGAGGGAACGCATGACAACCTTAAGCTGTAAAGTGACCTCAGTAGAGGCGATTACCGATACCGTATACCGCGTAAGACTGATCCCGGAAGCTGATTTCAGCTTTAAAGCGGGTCAATATTTGATGGTCGTGATGGATGAGCGTGACAAGCGTCCGTTCTCTCTGGCTTCAACGCCCATGGAAAAAGATATCATTGAGCTGCACATCGGGGCCTCTGAACTGAACCTCTATGCCATGGCGGTGATGGAACGTATTCAGCAGCAGCGCGAGATCACCGTCGATATTCCTCACGGTGATGCCTGGCTGCGTGAAGAGAACGACCGCCCGCTGGTTCTGATTGCTGGCGGCACCGGCTTTTCCTACGCGCGCTCGATTCTGCTGACCGCACTGTCGCAGCAGCCCGATCGGCATATTGCGATCTACTGGGGCGGGCGTGAGTTGAAGCATCTGTACGATCTGGAAGAGCTGAACGCGCTGGCGATTAAACATCCTAATCTGAGTGTTATTCCGGTCGTTGAACAGCCTGAAGAGGGATTCACCGGTCGTAACGGTACGGTTCTGACCGCCGTAATGCAGGATTATGGATCTCTGGCCGATCACGATATCTATATTGCGGGTCGTTTCGAGATGGCAAAAATTGCCCGTGAGCGCTTTTGTGCTGAACGGGGTGCGCAGGAAGCCCGCATGTTTGGCGATGCGTTTGCCTTTATCTGACCGTCAGGGGCAGTCCCGCTGCCCCTGCGTTTCTCGTCAGCAAAAAAAAACCGCCCCTGACAGGCGGTAAGCACTTGCAATAATACTTCCAGATCAACGTATTAAACCCGTTCAAATACGGTGGCGATCCCCTGTCCCAGCCCGATACACATAGTCGCCAGACCGAACTGAGCATCCTTTCTTTCCATCAGATTCAGCAGGGTGGTACTGATACGTGCCCCTGAACATCCTAATGGATGACCGAGCGCTATCGCCCCCCCATTCAGATTGACCTTCTCGTCAAGTTTCTCCATCAGCCCCAGATCTTTAATGCACGGCAGGGTCTGCGCGGCAAAAGCTTCATTCAGTTCAAAAATACCGATATCGCTGACAGTCAGACCGGCACGTTTTAATGCAAGCTGTGAAGCCGGAACCGGTCCATATCCCATAATGGAGGGATCGCAGCCCACGACGGCCATGGCACGAATGCGTGCGCGGGGCTTCAGGCCCAGCTCCTGCGCCAGTGACTCACTCATCACCAGCATCGCTGCGGCACCGTCGGACAGGGCAGAACTTGTCCCTGCGGTCACGGTCCCCCTGACCGGATCAAAGGCCGGACGCAGTGCTGCCAGGCTCTCGACCGTCGTATCCGGACGGATCACCTCATCGGTGTCATAACGTTTCAACACGCCGTCAGCATCGTGGCCTGAAACCGGCACGATCTCGCGGGCAAAATGCCCGGCTTCCGTCGCAGCCCAGGCCCGCTGATGCGAGCGTGCTGCAAACTGATCCTGCATTTCCCGACTGATGCCGTGAATTTTCGCCAGCATTTCAGCCGTCAGGCCCATCATACCCGCGGCCTTCGCCACGCTGCGGCTCAGACCGGGATGAAAGTCCACGCCGTGGTTCATCGGGACGTGTCCCATATGCTCAACGCCACCAATCAGGCAGGAACGGGCATCACCCACCATAATCGCACGGGCAGCGTCGTGCAGTGCCTGCATCGACGAGCCGCACAGGCGGTTGACCGTGGTGGCAGGCACGCTGTGGGGGATTTCTGCCAGCAGTGCGGCGTTACGGGCAATATTGAAGCCCTGCTCCAGCGTTTGCTGTACACAACCCCAGTAAATATCATCCAGGGCTGCGGCATTCAGTGCCGGGTTACGGCTCAGCAGGCTGCGCATCAAATGGGCAGAGAGATCTTCCGCCCGTACATGGCGAAACGCGCCGCCTTTTGATCGTCCCATCGGCGTACGGATGGCATCAACGATGACAACTTTTTCCATTTTTAATTCCTCACGCCGTTTTCAGAGATAAATCGTCGAGCGGTGCTGCCAGGGGATACCAGCTTCCCCCCTGTGCCGCTTTTTCGCGTAACGTGTCCGGTACCTGATAAAGCGCACCAAGAGAGGTAAAAGGTTCGGTCATGGCGACAAATGCCGCGCTCCCGAGCGTATCGAGATAGCGGAATGCTCCGCCATGGAACGGCGGGAAACCCAGTCCATAGACCAGCGCCATATCGGCCTCTGCCGGACTGGCGATCACTTCTTCCTCCAGGCAGCGAACCACTTCGTTAATCATCGGGACCATCATGCGGGCGATAATTTCCTCGTCACTGAAGATCCGTTTGGGCTGGCAGACGCTTTCCAGCAGGCGGTCGGTCTCCGCATCGGCGACTTTTTTTGCCTTGCCTTTGGCATCGGTTTCCCAGCGCCAGAAACCCTGCTGATTTTTCTGGCCGAAACGTTTAGCGTCAAACAGCACGTCGACAGCATCACGGTACGCTTTCTGCATACGATCTGGGTAACCTTCTGCCATCACTTGCTGAGCGTGATGCGCAGTATCAATACCCACGACGTCCAGCAGCCAGGAAGGGCCCATTGGCCAGCCAAACTGCTTTTCCATGACTTTATCAATCTGGCGGAAGTCCGCCCCGTCGCGCAGCAGCAGACTGAAGCCGGCGAAGTAGGGGAACAGCACGCGATTGACAAAGAATCCCGGGCAGTCGTTGACCACAATAGGCGTTTTCCCCATTTTGCTGGCCCAGGCCACCACTTTGGCAATGGTGGACCCGGCGGTTTTCTCTCCACGGATCACCTCAACCAGCGGCATACGCGGCACGGGGTTAAAGAAGTGCATCCCGCAGAAATTTTCCGGACGAGTTAATGCCTTCGCTAACTGGGTAATGGGAATGGTTGAGGTATTCGAGGCCAGGATTGCATCCGGGCGGATATGGCTTTCCGCTTCCGCCAGCACGGCGGCTTTAATCTGTGGATTTTCCACCACCGCTTCGACCACCACATCGACACGGTCAAAGCCAGCGTAGTGCAGGGTGGGTTGGATAGTGCCAATCACGCCGGCCAGCTTCATTCCGTCAATCCTGCCGCGCGTCAGCTGCCTGTTAAGCAGTTTAGCGGCCTCACCCATTCCCAGTGCCAGTGATTGCTCACTGATGTCTTTCAGGATAACCGGCACGCCTTTCCAGGCTGACTGGTAGGCGATACCGCCCCCCATGATACCGGCACCCAACACGGCGGCCCGTTTCGGTGTTTCCACATCGCGAGTGAGTTTTTTTGCGCTGGCTTTGACGGCCTGATCATTAAGGAAAATACCCACAAGCGCCCGTGCCACACTGGAACGGGCCAGTGGCACGAAGGCTGCCGTTTCCAGTTTCAGGGCTTCGTCGCGGCCCAGACGGGCAGCGGCTTCAATGGTTTTGACCGCGGTAACGGGGGCAGGATAGTGTTTTCCTGCGGTCTGCATCACCATCGCCGTGGCTGTCGTGAAGCTCATGGCCGCTTCAATCTTGCTCAGTTTTAACGGTTCCAGCTTAGGCTGGCGGCGCTCGCGCCACGGTTGCTTGCCTGAAATGGCCTCTTTCAAAACGGACAGTGCCGCCGCCTGCAGCTTATCTGCCACCACCACGGCATCGACCAGCCCAACTTTCAACGCCTCAGAGCCATCGATATCCTTACCGGCAGCGATAATTTCCAGTGCGCTGTCAGCGCCCAACAGACGGGGCAGACGAACCGAGCCGCCAAAGCCCGGCATAATGCCGAGTTTCGTCTCTGGCAGACCAATGCGGGCATCCGGGGTCGCAATACGAAAATCGGTTGCCAGTACGCATTCGCAGCCGCCACCCAGCGCATAGCCGCTGATGGCAGAAACGGTGGGAACAGGCAGGTCTTCCAGGCGCTTGAAGATGCTGTTGGCATAGGTCAGCCACTGGGTCAGCTTTTCCTCAGTGGCGGTAAACAGCGAAAGAAACTCGGTAATATCGGCCCCGACGATAAAGGCGGGCTTACGTGAACTGAGCAGTACACCGCGCAGCCCGGGCTGCTGTTCCAGCACGGAGAGGGCTTCACCGAGGCTGGCCACCGTCTTTGTATCCAGCTTGTTCACCGAACCGGGCGCGTCAAATACCAGCTCGGCAATGCCGTCTTCCAGCCAGTCGAGGGAAAGGGTTTCGCCTTGGTAGAGCATGTCTGTCTCCTGAGCCGCGATAAAGGGGATCTGGTCGTACCAGATGATCGTGAGTGTGGAATCCGTGTTAATTATTTGCAAACTATACGTTGTCGATTTGCAAACGAGATCACAACTGCGGCAAAACGGCATACCCCTGCTGGCTGTGGTAAGATGCCGACAATTTCGTGATATCGGAGGCAGGATAATGGAGTCACTGGTTACGCTTTATCAGCAGCATGTGAATACGTTACAGCAGCGAGCACAGCAGGTGCTGGCCCGGCACAATCTTGATGCCATGCTGATTCATTCCGGGGAATTACTGACGGTATTTCTCGACGATCACACTTACCCGTTTAAGGTAAACCCGCAGTTTAAAGCCTGGGTGCCGGTGACTCAGGTTCCGAACTGCTGGCTGTGGATCGACGGCGTGAATAAACCTAAGCTCTGGTTCTATTCACCGGTTGATTACTGGCATAACGTCGAGCCGTTGCCACACAGCTTCTGGACCGGTGAAATCGACATTATCCCACTGAAAAACGCCGATGATATTGCACAGCAGCTCCCAGCGCAGCGGCAAAACGTTGCGTATATCGGCCCGGTTCCTGCGCGAGCGACTCAGCTTGGGCTAAAGGCCGAAGCGATTAACCCGCAGGGCGTGATCGACTTCCTGCATTACCATCGCGCTTATAAAACCGGTTATGAACTTTACTGTATGCGTCAGGCGCAGAAGACGGCCGTAACTGGCCACCGTGCCGCGAAGGAAGCCTTTCTGTCCGGGATGAGCGAGTTCGATATTAATGTTGCTTATCTCAGTGCCACCGGCCACCGGGATACGGATGTCCCCTACGGTAATATCGTTGCCCTTAATGAACATGCGGCGGTGTTGCACTACACCCGGCTTGACCAACAGCCTCCCGAGCAGCGCCGTAGCTTCCTGATTGATGCGGGCGCTGAATACAATGGCTATGCTGCCGACCTGACCCGTACCTATGCGGCCAGTGATAAAAGTGAATATGCGCAGCTTATCCACGATATGAACGCCGAAGAGCTGGCGTTAATCGCCACCCTGAAAGCGGGTGTCCGCTATACCGAGTATCATCAGCAGATGCACTATCGTATTGCCAGCCTGCTGCTGAAGCATCAGCTGGTGCAGGGAATGAGTGCGGAAGCGATGATCAAAGAGGATCTGACCGGGCCGTTTATGCCACACGGGCTCGGCCATCCGTTGGGGCTTCAGGTTCACGATGTCGCAGGCTTTATGCAGGATGATCGGGGAACCCATCTGGCTGCTCCCACGCAGTATCCGTATCTGCGCTGTACCCGGATGTTAGAGCCGGGCATGGTGCTGACCATTGAACCGGGCATCTATTTCATCGACTCTTTGCTGGCACCCTGGCGTTCTGGTAAGTTCAGCCAGCACTTTGACTGGGCGAAAATTGATTCACTGAAGCCTTACGGCGGGATTCGAATTGAAGATAATGTGGTGATACAGACCAATGGTGTGGAAAATATGACACGCGATCTGCATCTGGCCTGATGGACGCTTACGATATTCCTGCTGAACTCTTCAGCTTCACCGAAGAGATTAAAAAAAGTCGTTTTATTACGCTGCTTACACATACCGAGGGCGTGGAGGCGGCGCGGGGCTTCGTTCAGCAGATGAAACAACAGCACCCCACAGCCCGGCATCACTGCTGGGCTTTCGTCGCTGGAGCCCCGGATGATTCTCAGCAGCTTGGGTTCTCTGACGACGGTGAACCTTCGGGTACGGCCGGTAAACCGATGCTGGCGCAGCTGATGGGTAACAACATTGGCGAAATAACGGCGGTTGTCGTGCGCTATTATGGGGGTATCCAACTGGGTACCGGCGGGCTGGTCAAAGCTTACGGGGGTGGGGTGCAGCAGGCGCTGCGTTTACTCCCCCGCAAGATTAAAGTTCCTATGCTGCATTTCAGTCTCGTTTGTGATTATGCTCAGTTAGGGGATATTGAACGCATGGTGGCCCGTTTCGACGGCCAGGTACTCAATACGGATTTTTTGCAGAATATAACGCTTCACCTTGCTTTACCTCATGCGCAGGTGGCCGGGTTCAGACAAAATCTGTCAGACTTTAGCCGGGGCACTTTGCAATTAGCCTCGCTCAAATAACACTTCATGTCAGGAAAGGAACGGCAGAATGCATTTTCGCGCCATCACCCGCATAGTGGGTTTACTGGTCATCTTGTTCTCAGGCACCATGATCGTGCCCGGGCTGGTGGCATTGATTTACCGCGATGGGGCAGGGCGTGCATTCACTCAGACGTTTTTCATGGCACTGATGATCGGCACCTTGTTGTGGTGGCCGAATCGTAAGAAGAAAAGTGAACTGAAGCCAAGGGAAGGTTTTCTGATTGTCGTCTTGTTCTGGACGGTGCTGGGCAGCGTTGGGGCGATGCCATTTATCTTTGCTGAGCAGCCTAACTTGTCCATTACGGATGCGTTCTTTGAGTCCTTCTCTGGCCTGACAACGACCGGAGCGACCACGCTGGTAGGGCTGGACTCATTGCCAAAGGCGATTTTGTTTTACCGTCAGATGCTGCAATGGCTCGGGGGCATGGGGATCATCGTGCTCGCAGTAGCGATTTTACCGATTCTTGGCGTCGGCGGGATGCAGCTATACCGTGCTGAAATGCCCGGACCGCTTAAAGATAATAAGATGCGGCCACGCATTGCGGAAACAGCGAAAACGCTGTGGTTAATCTATGTATTGCTGACCGTCGCTTGTGCGCTTGCGCTATGGATGGCAGGAATGCCGATGTTTGATGCGATTGGCCATAGTTTCTCGACTATCGCGATTGGCGGTTTTTCCACCCATGACGCCAGCATTGGCTATTTCAACAGTCCGACGATCAATACCATTATCGCGATTTTCCTGCTGATTTCCGGCTGTAACTACGGCCTGCACTTTTCACTACTGAGTGGACGCAGTCTGCGTGTCTACTGGCGTGATCCTGAGTTTCGCATGTTTATTGGCGTACAGATTACCCTGGTGATCATCTGTACGCTGGTTCTGTGGTTCCATAATGTTTATAAGACCGGAATGGAAACGCTTAATCAGGCCTTCTTCCAGGTGGTTTCGATGGCCTCGACAGCAGGATTTACGACGGACAGTATTGCCCGCTGGCCTCTCTTCCTGCCGGTATTATTGCTTTGCTCGGCGTTTATTGGCGGCTGTGCGGGGTCAACCGGTGGTGGCTTGAAGGTCATCCGCATTCTGCTGTTATTTAAGCAGGGGTCGCGTGAGCTGAAGAGACTGGTGCATCCCAATGCGGTTTACACGATCAAGTTGGGCAACCGTGCTTTGCCCGAACGTATTCTTGAAGCGGTATGGGGATTCTTTTCCGCCTATGCGCTGGTGTTTATTCTCAGTATGCTGGCGATTATCGCCACTGGGGTTGACGACTTCTCCGCTTTTGCAGCAGTCGCAGCAACGCTCAACAATCTCGGGCCGGGACTTGGGGTGGTCGCAGACAACTTTACGTCAATGAATGATACTGCCAAATGGATACTGATTTTGACGATGCTGTTCGGGCGTCTAGAAGTCTTCACCTTATTAGTTCTGTTCACGCCAACTTTCTGGCGTGAATGAATGAGAGTAGAACAATGAAAGCGTTAATCCTTTTTTCCAGCCGTGATGGCCAGACCCGTGAAATTGCGTTCTATATCGCTAACCAGCTGAAGGAGACGCGGGTGTGCGATGTATTCGATATCCAGCTGGTTAAGGAGATTGATTGGTCACAGTACGATCGGGTGCTCATCGGTGCCTCTATTCGTTATGGGCACTTTCAGCCAGTGGTAGCGAAATTTGTCAAAACACACCTTACGGCGTTGCAGCAGCGCGTCAGTGGCTTCTACTCTGTTAACCTGACCGCACGTAAACCTGAGAAGCGTACGCCGCAGACCAATGCGTATACGCGTAAGTTTCTTTTGCAGTCTCCCTGGGAGCCTGACTGCTGCGCCGTATTCGCCGGTGCGCTGCGCTATCCTCGTTATGGTTTCTTTGACAAATTCATGATCAAACTGATTATGCGCATGACAAAGGGTGAGACGGACACCAGTAAAGAAGTGGAGTACACAGACTGGCAGCAGGTGACCCGTTTTGCCCATGAATTTGCTGATTTACCAGGCAGATTGTCGTAAAAAAAGACGCTTCGCTGAAAAATAACGCGCTCAGTCATTTTTTTGCAATAAACCCTTGTCACCCGTCCAGAACTCCCTATAATGCGCAACCACTGAGACGGCACAACGGCTTACAGGCCAGCGGCTCAGGAGGTTCAGGAAG